>ERZ773103.282-NODE-282-length-54900-cov-16.474920_pt1 | contig 54900 bp, 61 predicted proteins | sample MGYA00511118_ERZ773103 | MGnify/ENA primary metagenome ERZ773103 (study PRJEB29015, sample SAMEA2737821) | human gut metagenome | biome: human gut; feature: human-associated habitat; material: faeces | place: China | collected 2012 ... | reverse complement strand
GTCGTTCGGGTTTCATAAAACAAAGGTAAGCAAAGATAGCTAATTTTAAAACTTACCAACCAGAAATTTCCGCTGAGCCAAAAACAACCCAATGCGATTCTGATCGCAATCTACATAAGTTACCACTGGTTATCTTCCCTGAAGTTTTAATGAAGTATTTTGAGTCGTCTTTTTAGGGCTTCCGAAAGCCTTGATCTCAAATCATTGAAAAATAAAAGCGGGTCATAAACTACTTTTATGACCCGCTTGCGGAAGCTGGGGGATTCGAACCCCCGGTACGGTTACCCGTACGTCAGTTTAGCAAACTGGTGGTTTCAGCCACTCACCCAAACTTCCTTCTTTTCAGAAGCGTTATCTCTCAAACGCGGTGCAAAGATAAGGGGATAAATTGAATTATGCAAACATTTTGCTCTTTTTTTAGATATATTTTTTTGATGGAAGTAATAAGATGCTGATAGTGAAGTGCTAATGGATGGAATTAATTTTTCTCCCAAAAATCCAAACATTCTTTAGCCACCTTATTGGGCAATGGTATTTTTTGATATATTCAATGCTGTCGGCGGATAATTGAGAAATTTGGGTTAGCTAATAAACTATCTAGTTTATTATAAATGTCATTTTCTTCAGGGTATACGTTGATGATAGGATGAAGTCTGTCTTTGCCTAATAAGTTGTAATGTTCCTCTTCTGCACCTCCTACAACTATAATTCCTTTGCTCATGGCATATAATGCATTTTAATCCCAGGGGATAAGAATAAAGTTGATCTAACATTATATCGCACCCGTCCATAAAATATTCACATTCGTCATACGGGGTGAAAACGGTTTGTTGTTTGATTTCGCATGCAGATGGATGTCTGTAATATAATTTATAGAGGGAGCTATAAAGCCTCAACATCTCCAGTGGAGTCGCGGGGGTGGAAGCCCACCCTTCTCTACTTCTACCATAGAGGACGTAAGTAGCTGAAAAGCGAAAATGGATTAGAAATTTTCATTCTAATCCATTTTCGCTTTTGGAGGTTCCTGGCGGATTCGAACCGCCGTACACGGTTTTGCAGACCGCTGACTAAGCCACTCATCCAAGGAACCTTGTCGTTAGCAATCTTTGTTTCTCGATTGCGGTTGCAAAGGTACGACATTTTTTTTAATCTGCAAATATTCTGCTATTTTTTTCTCACTTTTTCTGCATTTTTTTCGCAACCGTACTTTGGCTTGTTCTGCATAGACTTCATGGCGCAGTCCGAACTACAGCATTCACACGGATTGCTATTGTTCTTTATGCGCTTGAAATACTGAAAGATACGTATGCTTATCCATATGGTGCAGAGGCATACAATTGCAATAACTATAATTTGTTGTAATTCCATGCTTGATAAACAAATAATTTTAGGTTTAGGTTTATTAAACGATAAGACTTCCTATTTGAAATACAGTAAATGCAATAAGCCAAGCCAATCCAGTGGTGTATCCTGCTGTGAATATGGCCCATTTCCAACTGCCGGATTCTTGCTTGATTGCTGCGAAAGTGGCAATACAGGGGAAGTAAATCAATACAAACAGCATGTAAGCTAATGCAACCAGTGGAGTAATGGGGATGCGGTTAGAAAGATTCACATTTTCCACATCTCCTTCATTTGTGTATAATACTCCTAGTGTGCTTACTACCAGTTCTTTAGCCCCCACACCTGAAATAAGTCCGATTCCTAACTTCCAGTCAAATCCTAGCGGTTTGATAACAGGCTCTATGGCTTTGCCTATTTGTCCGATATATGAATTTTTTTGTTGCTCAGCCACGCTTTCGTAAGCATCATGTTGTGGATAATACCCTAGAAACCAGATAATAATTGAGGCAATCATGATAATGCCTCCCATCTTTTTCAGATATTGTGCTCCTTTTTCCCATGTATGGCGCATGATACTTTTAGAGGTAGGCATACGATAGGGGGGGAGTTCCATCACAAATGGAGAATCTTCTCCTTTCACCAGAAATTTACTGAAAATACGGGCCATTATTACTGCCAATAAAATGCCTGCTGTGTAGATGCAAAGTAGCATAAAGCTGGCGCAGTTAGGGAAAAAAGCACCTATCATAACTAAATATATGGGAAGACGAGCACTACAGGACATTAAAGGATTCACCAACATGGTGATTAGTCTGGACTTTCGGTCTTCTATAGTACGTGTTGCCATTATGGCAGGTACATTACAGCCGAATCCCATAATCAGTGGAATAAAGGACTTGCCATGCAGTCCCATCCGATGCATTATTTTATCCATGATAAATGCAGCGCGTGCCATATACCCCGAATCTTCCAATATAGAAATAAAAAAGTATAATATGAGGATATTCGGCAGGAAAACGATAACACCGCCCACTCCACCGATAATACCATCTATCAGTAAGTCTTTCAAAGGACCTTCAGCCATATTGTTCCGTATCAGGTTGCCCAACTGGTCTACTAGCCATTCAATACCTTGCATAGGGTAGTCACCCAAAACAAAGGTTCCCTCAAACATGATGTAAAGGAACAGGAAAAAAATAGGATATCCCCAAATGCGATGTGTCACAATACTGTCTATCACGCGGGTTGTTTGTTCTTTTTCCAAATGATTGTCGGTGAATGTTTCCTTCAAAGCTCCGGTAATAAAACCATATTTAGCATCCGTAATAGCTTGCTCGCTGTCTTCGTTCATCACTTTACGGATACGTAAGGTTTCCTTGTTGCGTATCGCTATAATTTCTTTGCCATTAGGCAGTGTAGAGATGAAATTTTCTATTTCCTTATCGTTTTCCAGTAATTTGATAGATAGGAAGCGGGTGGAGTATTTATGGCGTATGTCTTCGTTTTGACTGATTGCTTTTTTTACTTCTTCGATACTGCGCTCCAGTTCAGGACCGTGGTTAATGTGAATATGGCGCATATATCCGCGTGGGCGGGCATCTTCCTCTTCTTTGTGGCTTCCGAATTCGTGGTCGGGTACATAGGTTTTGTGCCAGTCTCTCAGATCTTCCAGAATTTCAGAACGTATTTCGCCCTTTTGTGACAGGAAATCCCCGCCTTCGTAAATACCGATGATAACATGGAACAGTTGGTCTATGCCTTCACCCCGCCGGCAGACAGTAGGTATCATAGGCACTCCGATCAATTGGCTTAACTTGATGTAATCCAGTTTGTTGCCGCTGCTTTCCAGTTCGTCATACATATTCAGTGCGATGACCATACGCACATTCATGTCAATCAATTGGGTGGTAAGATAGAAATTACGTTCCAGGTTGGAAGAGTCTGCCACATTGATGATTACATCCGGAGTTTCTTCAATGATATGTTTGCGTACATAAAGTTCTTCCGGAGTATAGGCTGAAAGAGAATAGGTTCCGGGTAAATCTACAATACGGAAATGATAACCTTGGAAGTCGAAAAAACCTTCTTTGGCATCTACTGTCACACCACTGTAGTTTCCTACATGTTCATGGGCGCCGGATGCAATATTGAATAGCGAAGTCTTTCCACAATTAGGATTACCTACTAAGGCTACATTGATTGTACGGCGTTTGCCTTTTGCCAGTGCCACCAGTTCTGATTCGGACACGGGTACATCTTCTGTTATGGAACCATGGTAAGGGTTCTGCATCGTGCGTGCTTCCTGCTCGCTTACCACCTCAATCATATCTGCCTCTTGTCTTCGGAGAGAGATCTCGTAACCTAGTAGTCTGTATTTTATAGGGTCTTTCAAAGGGGCGTTCAAGATTACCTCTACGGTTTTTCCTTTAATAAAACCCATTTCAACGATTCGCTTGCGGAAACCACCGTGACCTAACACCTTGACTATTACGCCTTTTTCTCCTGTTCTTAATTCGGATAAACGCATCTTGTTTTAAATTTTTCGCAAAGATAAGTTATTACTTAGAAGTATGCAAACTATTTAGATTGTTTTTAAATAAAGAACAGGCACTTTGTTTTTGTCTTGCAGAACCCTTATCTTTGTGTCATGTTTCATTGGAATATTCAGAAGTATATAGAGGAAAAACAACTTTTCACTTTGCATGATAAGGTGTTAGTGGCATTGAGTGGCGGAGCGGATTCGGTAGCTTTGTTGCGTGTCTTGCTTGTTTTAGGGTATCATTGTGAGGCTGCCCATTGTAACTTCCATCTTCGTGGTGAGGAGTCCGATAGAGATGAAAGGTTTGTCAATGAGTTGTGTAAAGGGCTGGGAGTGACTTTGCATGTTACTCATTTTGATACAGTCGCTTATGCTTCAAGGCATCATGTTTCTATTGAGATGGCAGCTCGCGAAATGCGCTATGATTGGTTCGAACAACTGCGTAAGGAGAGGGGGATGGCTGTTATTGCCGTAGCCCATCATCGGGACGATAGTGTGGAAACTTTTTTATTGAATTTGATACGTGGCGCGGGAATCAATGGCTTGAAAGGTATCAGTCCGCATAACGGCTGCATTGTACGGCCTTTGTTGGAGGTGAGCCGTCAGGATATTTTGGATTATTTGCGTTGTTTGCGTCAAGGTTATGTTACAGACAGTACCAATCTGCAAGATGAATATATGCGTAATAAAATCCGTCTGAATATTCTTCCGATGTTGCGTGAGCTGAATCCTTCTGTCAGTGAAAGTATAGCTGAAACATCCAGACGTCTGACTGATGTTTCTCTTATATATAATAAGGAAATAGAGGCGGGGAAAGAAAGGGTGATGGAAAAGTCCGGCCATATTCTTATTTCTCGTTTGATGGAAGAGAGTGCTCCGGCGGCTTTGCTGTTTGAGATTCTTCATCCGTTAGGTTTCAATTCCGTTCAGGTAGGAGATGTATTCCGCAGCTTGTCTGCCCAGTCGGGAAAAAGATTCGTTTCTGCCGGATGGGAGGTGCTGCGCGACAGGACGGAGCTGATTATTCGCAGGAGGAAGCCGGCGAATGAGGAAGTAGAGGAAAATGTGCCCCCATTCCGGCTTGCAATGGAAACGCAGGAAATAATGCCGGACTTTGTCATCCCCAGGAATAAGAATACGGCCTGTTTGGATGCGGATAAGGTGGTACTACCTCTCACGGTGCGTAAATGGCGGCAGGGGGATAAGTTTGTTCCTTTCGGAATGAAAGGGAAAAAGAAGGTCAGCGATTATCTGACAGATCGTAAGTTTTCTCTTTTCCAGAAAGAAAATCAGTATGTGGTTTGCTCAGCAGACCGGATTGTATGGCTGGTAGGAGAGCGTAGCGATGACCGTTTCCGGGTGACGGAAGATACGAAACGGGTACTGATTATACGGCAGTTGGAAGATAAGTAGAATTTTTTTCTTTCCTGCTTTTTCATGAATGACAGGGAATGTTTCCTGAAATCTTGTAGCAAAAATCCGCGAATCATGCAACAAGATTTCAGAAATCATGTAGCAAGATTCGCGGATTTCAGATGGAGCTTCCCGGTATTATTTGCAATACTTCTGTATCAGTCCGTCTACCACTTCATCGCCCAGTTCTTTTGCTTTGGCAAAATTTGCACAGGCTTCTTTGTTTTTCTTTAATTGTATCTGGCAGTATCCCAGCATACGATATGCGGCTGCGGCTTTCGGGTCTAAAGAGATAGCCTTTTCCAATGCTTCTATTGCTTCGTTATGTTGCCCTACACGTAGATGCACCGAACCTTTTTCCACCCACATGGCTACATCCTCAGGAGTCATTTCTACTGCTTTATTAATGTCGTTGATAGCTTGCTGATACATTTTACATTGTATTTCCGCCTGTTCGCGTTGCAGATAAAAGGCGGCTGTAACGCGTCCACCGATGGCATCATAAAAAGTATCATAATCTATTACCGCTTCACGGTATTTGCCTGTCTGGGCTTTTATCTCTGCCCGTTCATAGAAATAAGGAGCCGCTTCCGATGTATAAGGCTTGGTGAAACGTGCCACAGCACTATCCATCAAGGCAATAACCTCGTTCATATCTGTTCCTTCAATCAGTTGTTTGGTTTTGGCTGCCGAGTAAAATGTAGCGGCAGAGGCTATGGAAGACTGGTTCACTTTTTCATAAGCGGCGTATGCCTCAGGATATTTTTTCATAGCAAACAGAATGTCTCCCTCCAATTGTGTGTAAATGGGTTGGTTGTCGGCCTGCATGGCATCATGAATAATGGAGAGAGCTTTGTCGTAACTCCAGTCACCGTATGGTTTCTTGTCACCTAAAGAGATGGTGTACGAATAAATTAATTTAGCGATATTATATTGCGTTTCACTCTTGTTGGCTGTCACTTCCAGTGCTTTCTTCAGGTCGGCATCTGCCAAAGCGTTGTGTTCATCATCATTAAATCCCATATAAGTAGTGGCACGGCGTATATATCCGTCCGCGCTGTTGGGATATTGTTCCAGGAAATCGTTTAATGTGGTGATATATTCGTCCTGATTTTGTTGTGAAGATGCCATGAACAGGTACACCAGTGCTTGGTCTTCTGTTTCGGGCAGTCCTTTTTTGATGCCGATTTTATTCAGTGACATATCGTTCAAAGAAAGGGCGGTGATGCTCAGCGAGGCACCGTATGTAGCTCCGATGGCATAACTTTCCTTGGCTTCATCCGATGCGTTTTTTTGGATTAAACCTAATACTTCTCCATTGGCATTCATAATAGGGCAACTTACTGTTTTTTCGTTGGTTGTCATTGCCAGTGTATAGTAATATGCCTTGTCGCCGATGGTGTCTACTTTGGTGACGGTCCCTGTCTGGCAGGTTGCCGCTTTTTGAGTCGAGTAGGGTAGCAGATAGACTGTTTCACCTACCGATGCCGGCTGTGATGCCGATTTTAATGCTATGGTCTTTTTATCGGTTTCAGTATTAAATTTTACGATGTCATACATGGAGTTGGCTCCCAAGATACGCAATACAGGCAATTCTTTACTGTCCGCATTAATGATTACTGCACGTTCGGCTCCTTCAAACAGGGTATAATCGGATAATGCCGTTCCATTTTCATTGATATAGAATCCATTTCCTGTATTCTTGATTTTGTTATCTTTATCGTATGTAACGATGGAAAAAACGGCTTTTTTAGCTTTGCCGGCCCACTTTGGGGTTGCTTGTGCATAGCTTAGCTGGGCGGCTATGCCGCATGCCAGTATCAAAAGTACTTTCTTCATGATATAGTTAGTTGTTTGTTAACGATGATACGGTATTTATAAAGCGGATGCCGTTTTGTCTTCTGTGAAGCCGCGTTGCTTTACAGCTTCATAAATCAGAATACCTGCGGCAACCGATACGTTCAATGATTCTATTTTACCCATTAACGGTATTTTGATCCATTCATCGCACAGGGAAAGGTGTTCGTAGGGAACACCTGTGTCCTCGGCTCCCATAATGATACATACAGGATCTTTATAGTTTGCTTTGGTGTAATCATAATCACCTTTTTCCGTGGCTGCTACAATCTTGAATCCGCAGTCTTTCAGATACTTGATGGTATTAGTCAGATTTTGTTCGCGGCATACGGGAAGAGTGTGCAGAGCTCCTGCTGATGTTTTCATTGCGTCGGCATTGACACTGACACTGTTTTTCGAGGGAATAATAATGGCATCTGCACCGGCACATTCGCAGGTACGGGCAATGGCTCCGAAGTTACGTACATCGGTAATTCCATCCAGCATGACGAATAGGGGTGTTTTTCCTTCTTCAAACAGGAAAGGTACCAGATCTTCTGTTTTCTGGTAGGTGACAGAGGAGATGAATGCTACAACTCCCTGATGGTTTTTCCGGGTAATACGGTTAATACGCTCCACGGGTACACGCTGAACAGGGATGAGGGTATTTTTCAAGCAGGTAAACAGTTCTTTGGACAGTTCGCTCTGTATATCTTTCTTCACCAATACTTTATCTATCTCTCTTCCGGCTTGTATGGCTTCAATAACAGCGCGTACACCGAAAATCATTTCATTCTTTTCTAACATATTTAATAAGTGGTTAATGGTTAGTGACAGGTGGTTAGTGGTAATTGGCACTAGCCACTTATCAGCGCCTTTGCATTGTTCAGGGCTGCCTCTGTCAAGGTAGCCCCACTTAGCATATTGGCAATTTCTTTTACTCTTTCTTCATCAGTCAGGCGGCGGATGTGGCTGTTGGTGCCTGTTTCCGTATCTTCCTTATATACTTTATAATGAGTGATGCCGCGTGCTGCAATCTGGGGCAGGTGGGTGATGCTGATGACCTGACGGTTTTGTTTTCCCATCTCCTGCATGATGAGCGCCATTTTCTCGGCGATGGAACCGGAAACTCCGGTGTCTATTTCATCAAAGATGATAGTAGGCAGTTTCACAGCTCCGGCTATCATGGCTTTCAGCGAAAGCATGACACGGGCAATCTCACCACCCGATGCTACGGAAGCTACATTTTGTAATGTTCCATTCTTGTTGGCCGAAAACAGGAATGTCACACTGTCCATCCCTTTACTGTCCGGTTCCTTGCGCGGATTCAGTTCCACCACAAAGCGCACATTGGGCATACCGAGAGGAACCAGCAGGCTTTGCATCTGTCTTTCAATGTGCTTGCCCGATTGGGAACGGAGTTTTGTCAACACAGCAGCTTGCTTTATCACTTTGTCATATAGCGTTTCTTTTTGGGCGGTAAGTTCTGCTATACGGTCATCAAAAGAAGTGATGGCGTTCAGCTTCTCATGATAGTCGGTTTGCACGGCTATCAATTCCTCTATTGTTTGTACGTGATGCTTCTGTTGCAAAGAGTAGATTAAGTTCAGGCGTTCATTTACATAATCCAGACGGGTGGGGTTGAACTCCACTTCCTCCTGTGCGCCTGCTATTTCATGCGACAGATCTTTCAGTTCTATGTAACAACTGTCTAAACGCCCTATCCATTCCTGGGCACGTGTGTACACTCTCGCTATGTTATGCAGGGTTTGCATACATTCTTTGGTAGCGGATAACAGGCTGGCATCTTCCGAAGCCATTATTTGGTCCACTTTGTACAAACCCGCTTTTATCTCTTCGGCATGATTCAAGGTTTCGGCTTCCTGTTCCAGTTCGGTTTGTTCTCCTTCCTGAAGGTTTGCATCATCCAGCTGTTCCAGTTGGAACCGGATGTAATCTTCATCCTTCCGGCTTTGCTCGGCTTGCGTTATGAAGTCGGCCAGCTGTTTGCATACGTTCCTGTACTCGGTATAAATATCCTTGTATGCTGAAAGTTCGTTGTCATCTTGTGCCAGGATATCCAATACATTCAATTGGAATCCCTCACTGTTGAGCAACAGGTTTTGATGCTGGCTATGTACATCTATCAGTTTCTCGCCCAGTTCCTTCATCTGCGCCAATGAGGCCGGAGTATCGTTTATGAATGCGCGGCTTTTACCTGATGCATATAACTCGCGGCGGATAATACATTCATCCGGATCATATTCCAAATCTCTTTGGGTAAAGAAAGGCTCCATCTGATAGGCGGAGATGTTGAAACGTGCTTCTACAATACATTTATTGGCGCCTTTCTTGATCGCTTTGATATCGGCCCGTTGTCCCAGTAACAAGCCGATAGCGCCTAGAATAATCGATTTACCGGCGCCGGTCTCTCCGGTGATGACAGAGAAGCCGGGGGTGAAACTGATATCCAATGTATCAATCAATGCATAATTCTGTATATAGATAGATTGCAGCATATTCTTGCTCCTTTTTAATAATTTGCTGATTTGTCAATTTGCTAATTTGCTGCGCTGTTGTATTCCGCATGGTAATTAGCGCATTAGCACATTGGCAACGTGGCAAATTAAGAAATTATTTATTATTTACCAGTCTGTCAATAATATCCCTTGCTACTTCCTGTTTGCTTTTCAGCGGATAAGGAGTTGCTCCCTGACGGTCTATAATCGTTATTTTGTTGGTGTCACAACGAAACCCGGCTCCTTGGTCGTTCAATGAGTTCAGTACAATGAAATCAAGGTTCTTACGTTCCAGTTTTCTTTGTGCATTTTTTGTTTCATCATTTGTTTCCAAGGCAAATCCCACTAATGTCTGTCCGTCTTTTTTCCGGTTTCCCAGTGCGGCGGCAATGTCTTGTGTGGGTTTCAGTTGCAGTGTTAAATTATCTTTCTCTCTTTTGATTTTATGACCGGCTACGGTTTCCGGGGTAAAGTCGGCCACTGCCGCACACAGGATGCCGGCCGAAGCTGTAGGAAACTCGCGGATGGCGGCTTCGTACATTTCTCCGGCACTTTCCACATCTATGCGGCGGATGTTAGGGTGATGGGCCTGAATCGTTACCGGTCCGCTGATTAGCGATACTTCCGCTCCACGTGAAGCGCATTCCTCGGCAAGTGCGAATCCCATTTTTCCTGAAGAATAATTGCCGATAAAGCGTACCGGATCTATTTTCTCGTAGGTTGGACCGGCGGTAATGACTACTTTCTTTCCGGCCATGTCTTGTTGTTTGGCAAAGAAAGCTTCCAGAATTTCCACTATTTTTTCCGGTTCTTCCATTCTGCCTTTTCCTACCAGATGGCTTGCCAGTTCCCCTTCTGCCGGTTCTATAATATGATTTCCGTAAGAACGGAGCGTGTCCAGATTCTTCCGGGTGGAAGGGTGTGCGAACATATCCAGATCCATTGCCGGAGCTACGAATACGGGAGCTTTCATTGACAGATAAGTCGTGATCAGCATATTGTCCGCTATTCCGTTGGCCATTTTACCAATAGTGGATGCGGTAGCCGGAGCGATAATCATGGCATCCGCCCATAGTCCCAAATCAACGTGGCTGTTCCATGTCCCGTCACGCTGGGCAAAAAACTCGCTGATAACAGGTTTGCTTGTTAATGCAGACAAAGTGATAGGTGTGATGAATTCTTTGCCTGCGGGGGTAATCACGACTTGTACTTCCGCTCCCTTCTTAATAAGTCCGCGAATGAGTATAGCCGCTTTATAGGCGGCTATACTTCCGGTTATACCTAGTACGATTTTTTTTCCTTTCATACTCATTTCATCATTCCCGATTCACGTAGTCTGATTTTTGTCAGTACGTTTTTCGTGTTCAGCGTAAAGTCACCGTTCAGTATCCAGCTGTAGTAGCCCGGATCTTTTTGTAATACTTCGCTGACCGACATTCCTTTGTATTTCCCAAAATTAAAGACTTCCACGCCTTTGTCATCATAAACAATGCGTCCGGCGAAATCTACGTTCTTGTTGAAACTTGAATATTCGGCTAGAAATGCCATATCGTTTTGCAATTCTTCCGGATAGCGGTCCAATTGGGATTTCAGTACTTCGTATGTGGCACGTGTGTCGGCTTCGGCTGTATGGGCATCTTCCAGATTCTTTCCGCAATAGAATTTATAGGCGGCAGACAGGGTGCGCTGTTCCAGTTTGTGATAAATCACCTGCACGTCAATGAATTTTCGTTTCATCATGTCAATGTCTACTCCTGCGCGCAGGAACTCCTCGGCCAAAACCGGAATGTCAAAACGATTGGAATTGAAACCGGCAAGGTCACATCCCTCAATGTCCCGGGCTATCTCTTTTGCCACTTCCTTGAAAGTAGGGCAGTCCGCCACATCTGCGTCATAAATACCGTGGATGGCAGAAGATTGTTCGGGAATATGCATTTCCGGATTGATACGCATGGTCTTCGTTTCTTCGTTGCCGTTTGGGTACACCTTCAGATAGCATATTTCCACTATTCTGTCTGTGTTTATATTTGTTCCCGTTGTTTCCAAATCGAAAAAAACAATAGGATTCTTCAAGTTCAATTTCATTTTCAGCTTGTATTATATATTGTTTTTCCGCCACATGGTGGCGTGTCGTTTTTAGTCGTTCAGCATCATAGGCATCAGCAGCATCAGCAGGTCTTCTTTTTCTTCCTGTTCTACAGGAACAATAACACCCGCACGTGAAGGATCAGCCAGTTCGAAAAGTATTTCCTGTGCCGAGATATTGTTTAAAATATCGATCAGGAATGTTGATTTAAAGCCGATGCTCATGGGGCTTCCTGTATATTGGCAAGTCAGTGTTTCTTCTGCTGAGGTGGAGAAATCTATGTCTTGTGCGGAGATCTGGATCTGATTTTCACTGAGGCGGAGTTTTATCAAACTGCTTGCTTGTGATGAGAATACAGATACACGGCGGAGCGCACTGATCAGCATCATGCGGTCAATGGTGGCCTTGTGCGGATTATCCTGCGGAATTACTGAATTATAATTGGGATAGCGTCCTTCGATAAGACGGCATATCATGCTGTAGTTTTCTAATGTAAACGTAGCGTTACGGTCGTCAAAATCAATTTGCACATCTCCTTGTTCTTTCGGCAACAGGTTCTTCAGCAGGGTTGCCGGTTTCTTGGGCAGAATGAAAGCGGCTTTTTCATCGCCGTGTGCCACAAATGTTTTATTGCGTACTAATTTGTGCCCGTCTGAGGCTACGAAAGTGATGTCTTCGGTAGTGATATCAAAATAAATACCATTCATTACCGGACGTAACTCGTCATCGGCAGTAGCGAACAAAGAACGGTTGATACCTGCCAGCATCACCGGAGCGCCCATTGTTACGTGTACCGCATTTGCGCCTAATGCGGGAGCCTGCGGATATTCGTCGGCATTTTGTCCCATCAGGCTGTATTTACCATTCTGATATTGTACGGTGATTTCCAGATTCTCTGTATTTACCAGGAAAGTCAGTGGTTGTTCGGGTATTTCTTTCAGGGCTTCGAGTATGGTTTTTGAAGAAACGGCAAAGCGTCCGTCACCGTCACTTTCATTTACTTCCAAAGAAGTGGACAGGGTCGTTTCGCTGTCAGAGGCAGTGAGCGACAACGTTCCGTCAGTCAGTTCCATTAAGAAACAATCAAGAATAGGTAACGAATTTTTGGAGTTGATTACTCGGCTAATAGCTTGTAAATGACTGAATAATCCAGTACTTGAAACGATGAACTTCATAGTTTTATATTATTATATTTATATTCTATATCTCTACATTCATTTAACTGCCAAAGTTACGAAAAGATTATGGTTCAAGCGCAAAAAATGGCGAAAAAATTAGTTTACTCGCAAGGAAAAGTGTACTTTCGTGGCGAATTTAAATAACGTAATATGGAATTAGCAGGAAAAGTAATAGCAGTCCTCGAACCGAGAGGAGGAGTTTCAAAGACAGGAAATGAATGGAAAGTACAAGAATACGTAATTGAAACGCATGATCAATATCCTAAAAAAATGTGTTTTGACGTATTTGGAGCAGATAAGATAGCGCAATTTAATATTCAGGCAGGTGAAGAGTTGAATGTGTTTTTTGATGTGGATGCCCGCGAGTGGAATGGGCGTTGGTTCAACAGTATCCGTGCGTGGAAAGTAGAGCGTGTGGGTGCCCAGGGGCCTGTTGCGCCGGATGCTCCGTTTCCTCCCATGAATGCTGCTCCCGCTGCACCGGTAGATTTTGCCGCGACAGACGAGAAGGATGATTTGCCTTTCTAGGGGATAGAGGATTCCCATAAACATAAATAAGCCGGCAGAATCCGTGAAAGGGATTTTGCCGGCTTATTTATGCTTATAAGTCAATTTCTGTAGGGATATTCAATCTATAAAATTAACCAACTAATCCATAATTTTTTTGAATATGAACTAGTTGGTTGGAATCATAATGTTTTTTTAATATCCCTAATAATAACTCATATATTGATTGTGGTTTTTCTTTTCGCGTTCTTGGTGAATTTTATTAATATCCTATTTTGATAGAAGAAACATTGTCATTAAGATTATAGTCTCCTAGATTAGGAACATTTTTAGTATAAGTATTATTCCATCCGGGTCCGTCTATTATTAAGAATGAATACATGCGACCAGGCTTCCGGCCACTCCGACCTTACCCGCTGCGATCAGTGCCGCCATTCCCCCGGCGGCTACCGTTCCAAGTGCGATCCCTGTCATCATCATCTTTGCTTTTCCTGTCATGTACTTCATTGCATTTACCTTCTTTCTAAATTTCTAAAGATTAAAAGTCTGCAAATGGATCATAATCTGTATTGCATTTTGTTACTCTTTGGCTTTTCTTTACAACATTAATTGCAAATGTAAGTGCTAATGCGTCTGCCCTGTTTGGTGAAGCCAATCCTCTTTTTTTCATGGACTCTTTACTTTCAAGTAGGATTTCGCCTTTATTATTTATCGTGTATTCTGGGGACGTTAAATCATCTTTTAGCTGTTGGTCATCTTCGATAGCACCGCCATCTATTAACCACTGTTTTGTTTCTCCCCATATCTCTGCACGTTTATTAGCAAATCCTTTCTTATTCGCTTTAGAACCAAACTTGATTAAGTTCCACCTTCTGCCCATGCTAAGACCTGCACTATAGATACCAGTACCATAGCCAAAATCTATATTTACGGCATCAGCTTTATACTCATCTTCAAACTTAGCTATAATATTAGCCATTCGCATATCATCATCATTTTTTTGATATTCGCCTAGCAGTTTGCAATATAGCCCCTGTCTTAAATAAATATCTGTTGTATCTCCGCCAGTCCATGCAGGATCAACCCCTATTATCACAGGTGCAAATGATACTTGCTGTTCAAGTATTTTTCTTTCACTTGCTTCATCAACGATTTTTCTAGGTATAAACTGATATTCACTAGCACTAGGAAAAACACCTCGTACACGGACTCTGACAAAGTCGCTATCTTCTCCGTAGGTATCAACCCACTGCTGAAGCTGTTCTTTATTGGATATATCTACAGTTCGGCTATCTATTTGCCTACATTTCCAAAGATTTCTATGCTTATGGAAACATTCAAAAAACCTTCCTGTATTTCTTGTAGGATTTCCAAAAACACACCAGATAATCTGTGTGTCTTTATCTGTCAAAGCACCTTCTGCTACTTCATAGATAATGTCTTCAATCGCTGAGCCTTCATCAAAAATGAGAGTAATTCTTTTCCCTTGATTGTGTAGACCTGCGAAAGCTTCGGAGTTTTCTTTGCTCCATGGTATAGCATTTGCCTGCCATGTTTTCTGATGAGCAATTTCCTTTGTAGTAAGTGTAGTAGCCGTGCAGATAAATAAATCTTTTAAAATAAATTTATTAAACCACTTTTGAACTTCTGGCCAAGTTTTAGATTTTAACTGGCTATCTGTATTTGCTGTAACTACTGCCCTACTATCTGGATAGGTAGTTATGGACCATAAGATTATCCATGCTACCAAAGCAGATTTACCGATACCATGACCACTAGATACTGCTATTCTTATAGCTGTCTGTGTAGTGAGTAAGTTATCTTTTATATCCTGCAATATATCAAGTTGCCATTGTTGCGGAGATTTTCCTTCTAGCGTTGGATCATGTTCCCAATCAAACGCTGCTTTTACAAATCCTACTGGATCATTTGTAAAATGTGCCAAAAAATCCAAAGCAGAATTCAAATCATCTTTTGTTTTTATCTCAAAATCATTCATCTGCTTTTCTTATCCTTTCCGCCAAAGCGTCTGTTAAGTTTTCAGATTTCACTGTTATATCTGTCTTAACAGTGCTATCTACAACTTGCTTATATTTTTCTGGGCAGTTAGCTTGCAACAATAACTGCAATAGTGAATCACTATAAACTTTCATTGTTGCTACCTTTGTACCCCTATAAAAAACACTTTTATTAACTCCTACTACTGCCCTTCTATATGCTTCATCTTCGAGTAATGATGTAATCATTGGTTTAGCTTCTTCTTTATATGCTTTTCTAAATACTTCATCATTTTTGAGCCAATCATAGAAGGTAGTACGAGATATATTTCTTTTTTTGCAGGTGTCTGTTACAGAGCCACACAATATATATTCATTTAGCCATTTATTTTTATCAGACTTATTTTTAATCTTTATATTTTTATCGAAGAATTGATATTTATATAAAGATTTTGTTGCTGGCATAAACACCTCCTAGATATAAAAAGACCGCCACCAATATTAAGTTATTAGTAGCGGTTTCCCATTACCTGTATTAAATTTCCAAAATCTCACTAAAAAAAGCAAGAGTTTTTTTACACTTTTTTTAAATTTTTTAATAAAATTTATACCTGATATTTAATGCATCTAATATAGCCATTGCGTCCCCTGCTCTTATATCTTGCTTTCCCAAAATATAAAGCCTTAATATAAAATATCCGACCTTGCTTTTTTTAGATAATTTCTTAATTGATATACCTGTTTCATTTATTCTGCTTTTTATGATTTCTCTTATCTCATCAGTCTTATCCTTATTGTAATTTATATTCATTTCATTACCTCATCAATAAACACACACCACCTAATACTGCTACCATTAAACAAGTAATCAATGCATGCTTTAATGTATACTTTTCTTTTCTGTATCTCTTATATTCAAACTCTGTCGGCAATCTGTTCATTTATTATTTCTTCCAATCTATTAACATCTATTTTTAATTTATAATGTTTTCTTTTTATACGTAGATAAAAACATTTTCTCAAAGTCGTATATCTAAGCTTAAATTTTCTTTTATTATTAGCTTCTGTATCTTCGGATAAACTTATATTAACTGTCGGCTTTAATTGCTGGTATATATCACACTTATTTGCTTGCGGAATATCATTGCAGATACATTTTGTTTTAGTTACATCACACATATAACCTATATCAGCTTCATAATAATTATGCTCACAGCTCATCACGTTCACCGCTTTCTTTTCATCTTTTATTTCGCTTAATTGTTCATCAATTATTTTTTTATCTTCTTTTTTATTTCTTATTTTTTTCCATATATTTTTTAATATCTTCATTTCTTCAACACCTCTTTAATATATACGCACCCTGTACCTTCTTTTTTTATCATCTTTTCTTTGACTAACTTTTCCGCTTCCAAGATGCTATTTGCTTTTTGTACCACAGTATATTTAAATACCTTTCTTTCTTTTGTTTTGATTACACTTACTTTTACAATATATTCATTCATTTGTTAACCTCTTTACATCATGACTCTCTATATAATTTAGCGTCTAAATAATCTTCAAAAAATTCTGGATTATCCCATTTATTACCTACAATTTGATAATAGTTCATGTCCTTTGCTGACACAACAAAATCGTCAAATTCAATCATAAAACCTGCTTCAGCTTCGTCCCAATAAACTATACCTAATGTTCTATCATCTAAATCTTGAACAATGTCATCTTCAAAAACTTCATATTTATTGCTATAGTCTTCTAATCCTGTACATTGACCAATTGTTTTAGGATCAACTTTTACTTTGTCATTTGTACCACAATCAAAAATATAAGTTTCTCCTTCTATATCATCTATAAATAGTGAACCCTTTACCCATTCGCCTTTTTTATATCCGAGTTCATCATCTTCAGAAACTTTACCTCTAAATAAAATCGTTCTATTGTTTTCCATTTTCATTCAACTCCTTGTAAGCTTTCTCTATGCAATCAAGAAATGTATACTCACTTAATATTTCTATATTGTATTTGTTTATTTTTATTAACTTCATATCTTGTAATTTATATAAAATATCTTCTAATTTCCTATCTCCTAATCCAAATACATTTCTAAATTGTATATCTTCTGTTTTTACACTACTAATACTCAAACATGGTGCATTATTTTCAAGATTTATTTCTGGTAAATTGTCAATCATTATAGCCAAAGCTACCCACTCATTTGGCTTATATTCTTTTTTGTAATATAAATCACCATATTTTTTTATTAATGGTAACAATAATTTATTTGGATTTTCCTTTTCTAACATTTTAGGAATATACATATTAAGTAATACATTTAAATCAGCTACTATTTCATCTGTCTTAAAATCATAATTTGTTGCTAATTTACTTATTAAATATTCCCTATTAAATTCATCAACATTAAATGCACATCTCCATATACTATTTTCATCATTGGTCAAGATATTATAATGTAAAATCTGCATTGTAATATCTTCTTCTAAAAACCTGTCATATCTTTTTATTAAAATTCCTAATGGTGTTAATTTCTTACCATTACTTAATCCAGTAATTTTTAACCAACCCTTTAGAATTTTTATTTGATTAGCGGTTATTCCTAATTCTTCTGGCTTCAAATTATTTATACATTTAATACCTTTTGCTAAGTGTCTTAAATTAAAAGCTCCATAATTTTTCATTTTTATTCCTTTAAATGTATTTACGTTTTATATTCTTTTCATTTACATACTCAATTAATTTGTTGCGTTCTTCTTTACTAAAGAATGTATGCAAATAAGTCAAACAACTAACTATCAAATCGCAACATTCTTCACCAGCATGAAATTTCAACTCTTTTGAACCATTAAAAATTGAAAAATCTAAATGTGCTTTTAAAAATTCTGTATATTCTTCTTCAATTTTCTCTACCTGCTCTCTTTTGCTAAGCCTAAATTTTGTTGGTAATAATCGTCGCTCATCACTTTTATAAACAACAAAAATTGCAGTTTCATTACTAGCAATAATCTTTTTCATTTTTTCTATAATATCTTCACCAATTTGTTTATCATCAATCATTTCATTTCTCCTTATTCACCTGCACTAAGCACATCAATAGCACTCCCATAAATCCGCCAAACATAAACATCAAAAGATATCCCATTTCATCACTCCTTTTAACACCCAAGCAAAAAGCATGCTGTATGCTCTTTGGATATATTTATTTTTCTATATTCATCTTGTTTTAATGGCTTAGCATTTCCGATGCTTTGCTCATATTTTGCTTTAGCCAGTATTTTTTCTACATTTGGATACAAAGAACTTACAATTCCATAATGCAATCCTGTTACTTTAGCTATAGCAGCTACTATATCCATTCTTTTTATCTTTGGCTTCTTGTTTTTTCTTCTTCAAATTTTTTCTTTTTTCTCTTTGCTGTATATTCTTTTCTACATTCCATACAGCAATAAAGTTTATTCAGGTATCGTGTTTCAAAAACTTTTCCACAATTTTTGCAAGATACAATTCTAACTCTTCCCTGCCAAGATACTTTCTTATCACTTTCATTTACTTTTACTTCCATTTGCTGCACCTCATTTTTTTAAATTTTTGTAAAGCAAATCCTAGAGCAAATTAGCTTGTATTGCTTTCGGCTCTAGGCTTTTTGTATTTTATTAAGAAATCTATTTTGTTTAGATTATGTGTAAAGTAGATTTCTTTTTTAACTCTTTTAGCTTTCACTTTTTCCTGCAAGTTTATTCGCCTTGCAGGTTTATCAATCTTGATTAATCTATAAAATTGGTATTCATAATCGCTTTCTCCATTGCCGAATGTATAAATACCATTTATAAGACTGTTTTTGTCCAGCATATATCCTTTCGGAATTCTTGGTTCTCTTAGCCAATATTTCCTACGCACAATAACGCTAGTAACTTGCGGTTTTTCCAAGTTTTTACTAGCGTTGTATCTTTTTTTGAATACTCCTGGAGCGGTGAAGAAAGCATTTCTCTTTTTCTTCACCATGTAATTTGCGAGGTCTTCGGCATCTGTTATTTGTCCGCCATAGACTTTTACAGATACGAAGCCATGTCCCCAAAGATTTTTTATATCTGTTGGATTCACCTCACAGCCTTCAATTTTTAGTAATAAATGATGGTGAATTCTCTGTTGTTTTGAAGTACATTCCGTACAAAATATATACTTCACTACAGCATTTTTCTTTTTATAGAAGCGAATTAACTTCTGTCTAAAATTAGCCAAATGCTTTTTCGCTTCTTCTGGTGTAGGTTCTTTTCTATCATCATCTTTTTTATCCTTATAAGTTAGAGATAGAAATAAATCTCCATCACCAAAATTATTTAGAATAAGAAGCCTTAACAAATTTATAGAATTCTTGTTATTCACTTCTTCTTGTGCCAAAGGAGTAAGTCCCATTTTTGGGCTTCTTATATTATTCTTTACAGGTAATTTCTTGGTGTAATATATCTCCAAGATATTATCATTATTTATACTTGTCTGTTTCTTAACATAAGACATATTGCTTACTCCTTTCTTTTATTTTTTATGTATTTTTATTTATATAAATATGTACTGCATGATTATTAAAATAATATCTTTATCAAGTCATAAAAGGGGCGAGAACCCCTTTTAAAAAAGACCTGATAAAGATTTTATTTTTCTATAATTTTTTCTATTATTTCTGGTAAATCTATACCAGTTTTTTGTTTTATTTTTTCAAGTAAATTCTTTTCTAGCCAAATCATTTCAGTTTTATCTTCGCCTTCATATGCGAACTCTATCCCAACAAAATCTATATTTTTCTTTTTGTCTTCATAGGTCATATATTTATCATCTGGTTTTAAATAGCTGAACGAATAAATATGTTTTTCATTATTTATATCGACCAAACTATTTTCCCATTTTTTAAACTCCGTTAAAGTATTACCATTTGCATGCACTATAGTTCCGCCATTGTGGAGTATTTCAATCGCCTTATAAAAACTAATATTTTTCATCATTATTTTTCTATCTCCTTTTCTGGTATAAATACATCATCATAAATGATTCTTACCGACATTTGGTCGATAATGATTTTATGATGCGGATTTCCATTTTCTCTAAGATATTTGACCAGTGGCTTTGCCACTTCTTTCAACTCTTTTAAATCCATATTTTGCTCTCCTTTCTTTATGAGCTCCTAACGATTGAACAGCATGTAATATTCCATAATTATGTACAATCCTGCGAAGTTCTTTTACCTTCATCAATTTGCAATATCCTAACCTATACATAATCACCACTCCTTTTATTAAGTAGACAAGCCCAGCAAATTTATATTTACTTTTTTACTTTTTAGAGATAGGGTTTGGGTGCGTTGCTGGGCTTGTATTACTCAATAAAACCATAGTTATTCTTAATGATGCTATAATTTCATTTGCAAAGTTTTCTTCGTTTATGCAAGTAGATATATAACTCATAGATCTTCTATATATCTACTTGCATTTTTTTAATAAAAAATAAACCTTATGCAATCTTAGTTTTTGGAAATACATCTTTAAAAGTTTTTCCTTTTGCAATCAACATACCTTGCATTATTCCCAAAGCTCTTTCTCTCTCTTCTGGTTTTAATTTCTTAAATAAAGATATAGCTGTATTTATATTTTGTTCTAATTTTGCCATTATCTGCACAACCTTTCTTTTGTTTTGCTCTTACAAGTTCATATTATCATTATTTTTTGTACTCGTAAAGTATTTTTTTTATTAATATTAATATTTTTTGCCTTTACAAGTACATTTTTTTATAATATTATATGTATAGGAGGTGTTAAAATGAATGAACGAATAAAATTTATAAGGAAAAATCTAGGGAAAACTCAAAATGAATTTGGTTTGCTTTGTGGAAAATCAAGAAGAGCTATAGCTGCTTATGAACAAGGTGCAGTTATCCCTGATAATTCTTTTATTCAATTGTTGTGCTTAAAATTTAATGTAAATGAAGAATGGTTAACACTTGGAATCGGTAAACCATTTAAAAGTGAAAATGATAATTTAATAAAAGAAATATCAGAAAAATATAATCTTGATAATCTTGGAAAACAATTTTTAATTAATTTTCTTGAACTAAATGAAAGTGATCGACAAACTATGCTACAATGTATGTCCTTTATGATTAATAACAGAAAATCTGATGAAGAAAAATCTTATGATGAGAAACTTAATCAGGTAGCCAATGAATTAAAAGTAGCAGAGGGAAAAAACGAATATACAGCTTCCACTACTATAAGTATTACCAAAAATTCCACAGAAAAAAGGGCATAAAAAAAGACCACCTTTAAATGGTGGTCTTTTTTTGCAGGATATATAATTTTTAAAATAGAACATATATAAAAACGAAAGGAGTATTACACATGAAAAAAGTCTTTATTTTATTTATAACCATACTTTGTTTTTTTCCCTCAAATTGTTCTGCATATAAAAATGAACCTAATGGATTTCGTGATTTATATTGGGGAGAAAGCTTACAAGAAGTACAAAAAAGACATCCTGATGCAAAGTATGACGAATATCATTCAAACGAAAATGCTATATCATATATAATTGAATTTAATAATCCTTATGTAAGTAATGTACTTGCAAATAAAGAACGTGGTATAAAAATATATTTTTGGAACAATAAATTATACAGAATAAAATTTTATTTTAAATCAGATATGCTACTAAATTTAAATGCAAATTATATACGTTTACAAGACGCTATGACTTTAAATTTTGGTAATCCTACGATAAATAATATAGTTGATACTAAAAACCAACAAACATATACTGCCTGGCAAGGATTTAAAACAACAATAATTTTATTTAAAGATATTAACCAACATTCTATTGAAGTTTCTTTAGTAAATTTAAATTTAATGAACAAAGCTATTAAAGATGTGGCTTTAAAAGGTTGGTAATTTAAAGTAGTGGAGTATTACACATGAAAAAAATTTTTATTACATTTCTTTTATTATTTATTTTTTGTGTTCCAGTATCAGCTAATACTGTAAATATTTCTGATGATTTATTTAACGCTACACTAAATACATCTAGTCCTATAAAAAGTATATCCTATAATAAAATATTTCCTTTATTTATCACTACAGAAAATGGCACTACTTATACATTTAAAGCCACTCCTATAAAAAATAATACACTATATCTAAGAAATAATAATTTAAATATAAATGATAATAAATTTCTTGATAAATGGAAAAATGACATAATAAACAATAATGATATATATTACATTGAAACTATTCCTCTAAAAAAAGGAATTATTTACATTATTAAAGGTGATTTAAAATCTTATATTACCACTTACTATATAAAAAATAATCTATTATTCTTTACAACAATAGTAGTATCAAATCCAATAAGTAAAAATGATTTAATCAATTTAGCTTATGAGTCAATCGAAAGTATTTATCCAAAATAAATAGTGTTCCACGTGAAACATTTAACTACACATTTTGTAAGAAATAGGAAGTCAAAATATCAAGGTAGATGCTAGAAACACAATATCTAGTATCTACCTTTTTTTATTTTGCCAAAAATATGTATTCTCTAAATGGATTTTATCAAAAATTTGACCGAGTTTGATTGACTCTGCCAAAAATACTATATATTGTATAGCTGTGTATTATATGTATTTATAATATCAATATTACATATAATACACATTATTTATACATGTATTATACATCTATATTACATGTAATAAACATATTATATACATTATTTATACTTTTATTTTATGTATTTTTAATGTATAATAGATGTATAAATCACATATAAAGGAGTCTAAAAAAAATGAAAGTAATTTCTATTATTAATCAGAAGGGCGGAGTTGGTAAAACTACTACTGCTCATAATATTGCTTCTGGATTGCGTTTAAAAGATAAGAAGGTATTATTATTAGATTTAGATGCACAATGTAATTTAACATTTGCTCTAAAAGGTAATAATAAAAATATTTATGATGTACTCACTGGCAAATTAAATATACTAGATGCTATAGAAAATGATTTTATAGCTGGATCACAATATCTAGTAACATTACAAAATAAAAAAGGTGCAGAATTTATATTAAAATATATCCTGCAAAAAATAGAAAACATTTATGATTATGTAATCATTGATACACCGCCTGCATTAGGCATAATAACTATAAACGCTTTAACAGCCAGTGATTATGTAATTATAACAACTACAGCAGATATTTTTGCTGTACAAGGAATAAAGCTATTAAGCGATACTATCAATACGACCAAAAAGAATAGTAATAGCGATTTAAAAATAATGGGTATATTAATAACTAGATTTAATTCTCGCACTGTAATGGGAAAACAATTCCATGATAATATAAATGATATTGCTCAAAAAATAAATACTAAATTATTTGATACTACAATCCGTGAAAGTATTGCTATACGTGAAGCACAAGCAAAACAAAAAGACATTTTTTCTTATGCTCGTTATTCTACAGCAGGTAGAGATTATAAGAAATTGGTTGATGAAATACTAGCAAACGACAAAGGAGTAAACTAATATGGAAAATAAAAAAGACATTCCTAATCCAGCAGACTTTTTTTTTGATTCTACACCAGAAGAAAAGCCAGTAAATAATAATGATGATGAAACAGCAACAACTAATATAAATATTCGTGAATTAATAACAGTTAATAAAGAAAAACTATCTAAAAGAGTTCAGCTCACTATTTACCCTACTGCATATGAACAAGCAAAAGAAAAAGCCTTAAAAGAAGGAAGAAGCTTTAATAATTATATCAATGAGCTAATTCTAAAAGACTTATCCAAATAATAAAAGAGCCTAGCACATAAATTAGTGTTAGGCTCTTATTTTTTATCCATTTAGAGCTGTTTTATTTTTATCTTAATGTATTTATACCTACAAAGATTTTAAACAGCTTATACAGGCTATTATTTTATAGCTTTTTGGCAATCTTTATACCAAAGGCACACATCTATATTACATTGTTTAGTAGCATAACAAGGATTATTTCCTTCTTGCTCCTGCAATATATGTATCATATCAGCTTTTTTTGCTTTCTTTGGTAGTTCTATAGCTCTATCTTTTGCTATAGCTTTTATCTCTTTTATCGTTGGCATCTACTCACCTTCTTTCTATTGATGTATATAAATTTATTTAAACTAGGCACTAACTTTAGCTTTACTTCTAAACTAAAAATATTACGCTTGGGAGGATTGCGGAGCCGTGTTCTAGATATAGTTATACCTTTAGCGTTCTACTAAAGATATAACTATATTTTACGCCTGGTTTTCTTGCGTCTGCCAGTCCAGTTTTCTACTAGTTCCTGCTTTTACACAGGTAGGATATTAATGGTTACTTAATTGCCCCAACCACCATACGTTTCCATATGTTATCCTAATACGGCTTATAGCTTATGCTACAATCCCAGTCTGCAACTTACGTTGCCTTTAACCACCGTTGTCTACTTTTAACCATATAAATATATTACTCAAATAAAAAAAGCCGTCTAAACGGCTCTCCTGAACTCTTATTTACTTAGGCTTATTAAGGGAGTTTAACAACATTCCGCCCTCTTAGGTAAATGCAAATAGTAGAATATATTTGCATGCCCCACCGATTTTCCGCCTCCGCTGGTGATACGGTTGGTTACTTTCTGCAACCACTTATTTATACACTCCGCCAAGTGTAGCTTTCGCTCTCCTAGAATAAGCATCTAGGCACACTCCTGAAGTTTATTCCTTCAGGTGATTTTAGATACTAAAAAACACATCACAACATCTTCACTATTTTGCCAATATCGACAAAATCGTATAATGCTATAATGTGCCTACTATTCCTACCCAAAATCACTTTATTTTACGATATCATTGTTGACATATCGTAAAATCTTGCTTATAATGAGTTTAGAAATTAACTCGAATGACCTAGTTTTGGGTAGGTTGTTCGGCAAAGTCGGTTGTACTGCTAATACAATCGGCTTTTTTATTTCTAAAAACTTTTTATTAAATTTTAAAATTATTTACACATCTATATTATATTAAATTATACTTCTTGTCAATTTTGTTATTTTGAATATGAATAAGCCTATGGAAAGTGTAAGATAACATCAAAAGAGCTACTAAATAGTAGCTCTTTTTTTATTTTCCTATTACTAATTCTATTTGTTCTTTTGATAATTCTTTGCGTACATCAAAACCATTCTCATCTATTTCTATTTCATAAAAAGATGCACTAATTTCCATTTTATAAACTGTGATATTCTTATACATCACAAAATCTCTATAAATGCTTTTAGGCTCTCTCTTAATAAATTTATCTCCTAGACTATTTGTATAAAAAGAGAGACTAACTTTATTTTCTGTCATTGAATTTGATAAATATATATATTTCAACATATCTTCATCATTAAATAAGAAATCAATCGTCTTATTTTTAGCATCTTCAAGATTTTTATTCTGAAGCTCTTTTATTAATTTTTCCATGGCAACGATACCATAATACCCATTACTACGAAAATCATGAGCCACCATATCAATAATATCATTTTGCCAGTCTAGGTATTTCATTTCGTTATTTCTTCTTTTTGCAAATCGCATCATATCATTTGTAGCTTTTTCTATTTTAAAGTAGCCATCTATTTTCCCATTTATGCAACTATTAATTACATAAACGATAGCTTCCTCTGCATATGGTTCTAACGCTATCGGAAGAATTAACTTGCCATCTTGTTCGTAAGTCTCTGATAATCTAAAGATAAAATCTTGAGACAAAAATATTTTATCTACAAATTCAAATAAAGTTAGTTTTTTAGCATCATCTTTTAAATTCTTCCATATATCATTTAAATGTTTAGAGTTTTCTAGTTTAGGATTATTTATATCGATATTACAGTATTGATAAGTTACTTCTTCATCTTCTTCATCAAATTTTATAGTTGCTATATCAGATATATTATTAACTTCTACAAGCTTTTTTTCTCCACCGATTTCTTTATCTCTTACAATCAATTTAATCATTTTACATTCTCCTTTTCATAAATCATATTCATTTTTTCTAAAATAAGAGCTTCTACCCAGTTTTTAGGATACCTGGATGTATTCTCATTGTCCCAATCTTCTACAGTTCGTATTGGGATATTAAACTCACGGCAAAACTTAGCTCTACTCCAGCCTAATTTTTCTCGCATTTCTTTAATCTTATTCATATAAACACCTCGATATTAATAATTGAAATACTGTTTTTTGCGTAGTGTTCCATTCCATTCGCACTGCAAAAATCTTCCTTGTTCATCAATGGTGAAAAAAGATGAGTCGTATTCTTTTCCTACTTCCATTACTTTTGTTTCGCCATTTATGTATCTAACATACTCACAAAACCAAGTAGCAGGAGTTTGAAAATACATAGCTATAATAAAACTAGCGTTTTCAGTGTTTTTAATAAGATTGATAAATAAAATCTTATTATTAAAAGAATGATAAGTATTATCATCCATATATCTTTCAAATAATATGGACTTAAAATTAAAGTTTTCTCTGATTTCATTAGCCCATTTTACTTGTTTAGGGCTACCTTTTAATTCTACATTTTTAGAATTAATTAATCTGATGCAATTATAGATATATTTTAAACTCCAGTTAAATCTAGCTTTATAATCGCCTTCTAATCTTTTAGCATATTTATGTGCTAACCAGAATATTTCACGTTTTGTTAATTTCATCATCTTGGTAACCCCTTTCTTTGTTTTATTTACCTTACATCTATAATATACCACGCTTGGCGTGGTATTTCAATATAATTTTAAATATTTTTGAGCAAAAAAAATAAGCCCTACCAATAAAGGTAGGGTTTATTCATAAGCTTTTCATTTTAAACTATATATCAATAATGTTCCTGCTATTATTTGCCATAATAGCCTTTGTTTTTTCAATTTACTTTGCTCCTGCTCGGATATCTTCAATGATTGTGAGACTTTGTTCAATTCTTCGCTGGCTATCGTCAATGAGTCCTGTGCCTGCTGTGATTGAGTCTTGAGCGTTTGTAATTGCTGTGTTAATGTTTGTATTTGTGTCTGTGATGTCGTCAGCTGTGTCTTTAGCTTCGTTATTTGACTGTTCAATACTTCCGACTGTTTCGATGCTGTCATCAATTCCTGATTGGATTTGTTCAATAGATTCTGTAGCTCGCTGTTGTTCTTCTTGAGCTGTATTAAGTTGGTTTCTAGCGTCGTTAGCTGTTCCTGTGTTATCGTATACGTTTGCGAACAGTAACCAGTAGGCAAAGCAAATACACAGCACAAGCAAAAAAACACAGCACATTTTTTTATGTTCCTGGATAAAGCTTTTAATTTTACTAAACACATTTATCATCACACTTCAAATTCTTCAATAACTTTATTTTCTGCACGCTGTTCACAGAAATAAATCACATCACCATGCTCACTATGTCCCATGGTCAAATATCTTTCATCACCTTGTAAGTTAAATTTGTCATTGATATCAAGTAATGCACTATTAACATTTTGGGTATTGGTTTTATATACGTTTTTAATATATGCCACTACTTCTTCAGGTAATTTTTTTGTACTAATAATTTTTACTAACATCTTTCATTACTCCTTTTATTTTGAAATTTTATTTTATAAATTAACTCCTTCAGTGTAAAATATCCTGGAAAAATCATGCAATCTAATTTCAAAACACTACATGCATACAACTATAAAAATACCTGGTATTTTAAATAAGCTAAAATCTAAAAATCCTTTATTTGTAAGGCTTTACTAGATTTTATATTTTTATTTTTTTCAAAACCCTCATCTTCAAGTAGTTTTAATGCATCAGCTTTTTCATTTACAAAACGATTTCTAAGCCCTATTTTTACTACGTCATAGCTACCATTTGCCCAATCTTTAGGGCTATGATAAGTACCTTTAGAAGTTAAATATGCATTATCACATTCTTGAATCAGAAAATTATATATGCATTCAATCATTTCCCTATCAAAGCATTTATCATCTACCCAGCTAATTTCTGGGTGTCCCATAAGTCTTACTGCTTCTGTCCAAAGTTCACACATATTTGCTGGGCCATATTGAATAGCACGACTGAATAATACCGCTTTCATGGCTTCATTGTGTTTGGTGATATCATATCCGCCATTTAATAAATTAAAATAGCCTGCATTATAGTACATATCGCCTGCATATTCATCTTGCAGTTTGCCAAAACCTTCGGCATCTATTGTACCGATAGATTTCCATTCATTTATAAATCCACTTGAATTAACTGGATAGGCATTTTTTAAGACTCTGCCATAATTTGCATAGCAGTCTTCAGGATAATTGCACAGCCATTCAACAAAGTTTTCAACTACACCAGCTGTACTTGAAAATTGATATCTTCCATAAGATTTACCGCCTAAATCTCCGCTTCCTGTACTTACAGTTGCAGGATTGCCACCTGCTTCATACTTCAGTACAAGTTGATTGTTTAACATAGTATCACTCCTATCTAAATAAAATAACCGCCACCAATATTAAGTTATTAGTAGCGGTTTTAACCTTACTGTATTAAATTTCCAAAATCTCACTAAAAAAAGCAAGAGTTTTTTTAATAAATAATATAATTTTTTGCTATATACTCATCAAAGATTTTTCCTTCTTCACCATCAACATCATTGAGATATACAGCTTTGGCAAAATCTACATAAGTTCGTATATCATTTTTAAATACATTGCCTGCATCTGAATACAGCATATTTAAAAGATAATACCAATCCCATTTATTTGTATTTATATTATTTTGTGTTGCTAAATTTGTAGTTTGTTCTACGCTCCAATGTTCACCATAAGAACCATCAAAGTGCTTCATACATTCTACAGCTTCTTTGGCCATGTTTTCGCAAAAATGTTTTCCGTATTTCAATACGTGCATTTTTAAACTAATACGATTATAAGTGCCTTCATCAAAATGTTTAAGCATACGTAGCATTTTGCAAGACAGCTCGATCACTTCTTCTTTTTTATAATCGTCTTCTAAAAGTTCTTCATAGATTTTCTCACAATTTATTTTCATGATGCCACCTCACGCTAATTTCACTGCTACTAAATCTACGCTGTTTACTGTAACACCTGTTGTCTGTACTTGTAATTGCAAGCTCACGTTATTTGCTGTAGGTGTGCATGGGCAAGAGCAAGGGACTTCAATTACTGTTATAATACTTGCTGTATATTCTGTTGCGTCTGCTGTTGTTACTGTAGCACTAGCACCTGCTATAGCATTGTTATTATTTAATAATTGTAAGGTTACAGGTCCAGCAGCAGTCCCCAAAAGATTTGCATTAACTGTTACTAGATAAAGCCCTGCTTTTTGTAATACTGCTGGAGTAGTTCCTGCTGTAAATGCAATGCTTTGTCCTGTAACATTAGCACTATTGAAAGCTACTAAACTATTTGCAGTCAAAGCCTGTGCTGTTGTATTTATTGCGTTTAATGTAGATTTTCGATAACAAGTCATTGTCTTTTTCTCCCTTCAAAAAAAGAGCGGAATTGCTCCGCTCTTTTGGTGCAATCTATGCACAATTTGTTTAGTTGAAATATCCGCTATTATTGCCATAATAACAATAATTTGGATTCTGTGCGATAACAGCAGGAATTGGTCTTGGTGCGATTTGAGAAACAATACTTGCTGTTTGAGATAATTGGCTAAGCTGTCCATTAGCCTGTGCGAGAGCAGTTCTAAGATTTGCATTTTCTGTCTGAAGTGCTCCTCTTTCCATATCACAAAGTTTATCTAAAATTTTCTGTGTATTATTTGTTGCATTTGTAGTAATTGCACAAGTGTTTTGAGCATTTTCAAATCTTACATTATCAATGTTTCTTTGGGTTTCGCAACAGCATTGTTGAGCATTAAAGCCATTTTGTGCAATTTGCATTTGTAAGTTTGCACCTGTTTGCATAATATCTCTTTGTGTCTGGAATTGGTTATTAGCTACCTGTGTAAATCCAGTATTTAAGGAGTTACTTAAGTTGCTATAAATGAAGTCGTTGTTAATAGTATTTACACCACTATTCACACCGCTAAAACCACCAAAAAGGCCACCACCACATAAGAGAATAACTAGAAGCAATACCCAAATACTTCCACCCATTCCATCATTGTTTGGCATGTTATAAACAGGAAGTACGCCAACGCCATTACCATTTGTCATATCAGACATTTTGATACACCTCATTATTTTTTCTTTATAAAAATTTAAGTGTGCACAGCTTAAAATTTTAATCAAAAATTATTTGATACCAAGTTGTCCAAGAAGTTGATTTACTTGTCCCATTGGTATTCCCTGCTGTTGAGCAGTCTGCATAAAAATTTGTCTTAATTGTTCAGGGCTTTTTCCTTGTGTCATTTGCATGACTTGGGAAAATCTAGGATTGTTTCCATACATACCCTGTAACATTTGCATTGGATTACTGTTTCCCCTTAATTGGTTCATTATCCCCATTATTTGCATTGGATTGAACATTTTGCATACCGCCTTTAATATAGTTTTCTAAATTTGCAATTCTATTTTCTAAATCTTTTACGCTATTAGTATCTGCATAAACTGGTAATTTATTTTCTCCTAGTCTGTAGACATTAATAATAGATTGTGCATTCATATCTATGGTTTTTGTATAAATGCAGTTTTCTGCTGGGCAAGGGAAATAATAAATATTTCCATCAGGCTCAATCAGTATTGCTTTTACTTCCTCTGCATTTGTTACTACTCTGCCTTTCAAAGTAAATGCAGGTTGTATCATAATTTGATTAGGATTAGAATTATTGTTATTATTCTGATTATTAAGTTGAGTGTTATATGCATATGGATTATTTGTTTGCATATAGCCCTGATTTATCCGCTGTGGTTGCTGAAAATTTGAATTATAATATGTTCCATTCATACCGCCAAAATATGGTGTATTCTCAAACATTTGCTCCACCTCATTTCTACAGTTACGATTATATGTAAAAAAATAAAGGCTAAAGTGTCGATAAAATTTATAGATTATAGTTATAAAAACTTAATAAATCTGTAAATCATCAAGACTTTAGCCTTTTTTATATTTTGTTTATATTAATTTGTATTTTATTAATGCACTACTTATTAGATTGTAACTGTTTTTAATATCACGTTGGATCGTTTCTTCAGATAGATTCAATAGATTTGCTATTTTTGTTATCTCAAAATTCTTCAGTATTCTAAATTCGATTATCTTTTGTTGTCTTGGAGTTATTTTGGATTTATATATTATATCTTCAAAGTCCGCTCTGCTGCTATTTATAAGCCATGTTCTAGCTAATTTTCTATTTTTATCCATATCTTAAGGTCCTTTTAATTTCTAGTAGTTTTATCATCTGCGAATTGTGCTAATTTATCTTTTAGCTTATTCGGCACTGGCACCCCACAATTTGCTACATTTTCTAATATAGATAATCCCTCATTGCCAAGATAGAAAAGTGCTACTATATCACGTGTCATGGTATTTTGTCCAATAGCATTATCAAAAAAATGTCCGACCATAACCATTATTAAAATTACACCTTTTCTTTTTAATCCATTCATACCTTTCCTGCTATCGAGCTTTTTATATGGATTAATCCATGCAGACATTACTCCAGTTATATAATCAAATAACATAAATATAATTAGTGTTTCTAATAGTGGTGTCCATTGCCCTAAAAAATAATGTATAATCGTCCCAATAATAGCTACCAATCCTCCTACTTCTAATTCTAATTTTACTGGTATCATTGACTTTAATAAAATTCCGACTTCATTCATTTTTATCACCTCATCACATCTACTTTACTTTTTTGCTAAATCTACACACCTACTTTACTTTTAAAGTCAAGTAAATGTATAGATTTTTGCAAAAAGTAAAGTAAACCTAAAATTCCTTTTTATATAGCGGTATCACTCCGCCCAAAACTGTAGCACCGATATCTGATTTACTGAATGTATCATCTACCCATTTTTCTTTTGCATAAGCAAGAAATGCCACTGTTGCCACCGCTTCTAATTTACTCATGCCTGCATGTTGCAATTCATTAGATATTACATATCCCATACCAAAATGAGCAAATTTATCTGTACCTATATTATCTTGTATATCATGAAGGCTACTAGCAAAACATGATGTACATAAAGATATTAATAGCATTGTTAATATCAGTATTTTCTTAAACATATTTTCTCCTAACTTTGAATTAAACCAAAACCTTTCCATGTTCCTGGACTCCCTGCTGTTACACATATCCAACCAACATAAGAGCCTGCTGTAGGATTGGAATTATAAACTATATCTCCGACACTCCATTTAGAATATATCGGTATGCTTCCACTCACACTTATTTTTCTTTGTGGTAGATATGTGCGTTGGTCATAAAAATTATTGCACGTTTCTGTGCCTATAACCTTGTTATCCTTATAAAAGGTATTACCACCACTTATATTTACATCTCCACCAATCCTGTTATTTGTACAGTGAAATTCGCTCTCTCCTGATTTTGTTACATTTCCACCAACAAAGTTGTTAGTGAATTTAACAAGACCATTAGGTTCACCTGTATTCTTTAATGTTAGGGATTTACAATGTACGTTACTAATATTTATATAGTTTGCTACATAAGACAGGGTTATATCACCTGTATTACAGTTTGATATAGAGCATAATCCATCAAATCTATAACTTGATATATTAATATTACCAACACCAACATTAGTGATAATACAATTTGTGCCATATTTCCCTGTTGCCCTAAACTCTATATTACCTATATATCTACCACCTTTTGCATGAAGGGAGCCATAACCTGTACGAATAAAACCATATTTTAATGTATCACTCAAGTCTGTATCTGTAAGTTCTATGTCCCCTTCTTTTGCTACCATAAAAGTATGTCTACCACTTCCAGTCCTATCTTCTCCGTGCGTTTGATTAAACCATATACCTATACCATCCTCAACGTAAACATAAGGAGAACAGTTGTTATTTTCTATTTGACATTTATTAAAACGTAACATATTGCAAGCATCACCTGAAACAGTAGAAAACAAATGTATAGCGGAATATTCTGTGGCATTTATATCTGAAACGTCTGTTTCACCTTCTTTTAGACGTCCACAAAGCTGGATATTCATATTTTCAAAGGAGCCATCTTGGCATTTATCTAGGAGTAGACCGCTACCATTAAAATGCTCTGTATTAACATCATACATAAGAGGATATCCAATTTTTCTAAGATATAAAGCATGAATTTTTTTATTATTACCATTTAAATGTAAATGTCTTAATACAATTCCCCAACTTCCCCAAACTTCACTATCTGTTTCAGGGGTGCCAACTTTAAAAGTTATTAGTCCTAAATCTTTGTTTAGTTCTTCATCTCCTGTGTATTGTAGTATAGATACGGCATTTCCGACACCTTCTAAGTGCATACCTTGTTTTGTTATTATTAATGGGTTACTAATATTGTAGTATCCGCTAGAAAAATATATAGGAACAAGTCTAGTTTTTTCTACAAAAGAAATTACCTTTTGAATTGCATTATGACTATCCCCTGTACCATCACGCTTAGCACCAAACTGTAAAACGTTTATACTACTTCCTAAAGAAAATTTTGCATACAATCCTTTTTGTAAAGCTATTATACTTGCTTCATCAGCTTCATCTTCACCTATATCATTGGTAATTAAATAATCAGCTCCGCCACCATCATTTAGTTGATAGAAGCCTTGTGTTTTTATCAATCCTCCTGCTTTTAGATTATTAGCTTGCTTCATGCTTTCTACGTTTTGGAAAGTTCGTATATTTATAGATTGAGCGTTAGCATTGGCATTTTGTGCATACTCTTGTGCTTCATCTGCTGATTGTTGTGCATTTTGTGCAGATTGGTTAGCGTCTGCTACGTTTTGTTTTATATCAGTCAGCAGTTCATCTGGTTTTACTTCACTACCCATATCTACTTTTACAGAACGTTCAAGGGCTTCTTTCATTTCTTGGGATATCATAGTGTTTTTATCTGTTCCATTTTCTACAAAAGGCAGTGGATATTTAGAGCCAAAATCTATTTCTTGTGTTAGTGGTGTTTGTCTGTAGATTACTAACTTTTGATTTGCTTGTAGTACTGGTGGTATCTGTGCTTCTGGTGGTTCTTGTCCGCTTTGATATCCAGGATAAATTACTTCGTTTTTCTCACTGTCTACGAAAAAATCTTTAGTGAGTTCTGTTTGTACCTGTGTATCTATATCGTAAATCGCCACATGTATATGTGCTTTATCGTTGTACTTGAATTTAAATGGGAAATGGGTTGTCTGCCCATTCCCTACATAGATAACTTTTGTTGTTTGGTCTTGTATCATTTTTAATATCTCCTTACGTTCTTAGATTTCCCCTTTTTCTTTGGTTTTTCTGGTATCACTCTTTCTACTGGCTTTTTATTAAAGAGTGCAGACCAAATAATATTTTTAAGGTTCGTATCATATCGACCATCACCATCAGCTATATATTGCATAGTTGTGAAGACACTATTTGCCATGGTACTTGTTATACCTGTTCTAGCTGCAAAAAATGTTGTACCTATTTCGCCTGAAGCTTTTGCTATATCTGCATAAGTTATGCGTTTTGGTGGCTTTTGGTACTGTTTATCTTCAAGCATTGTCTTTCTTTTCTTTGCCCCTGCCTTCATATATTCAGCTTGCCATTTAGCTTCCTTATCTGCTATCTCTAAATCTTTTTCTGCCTTTTTATCTAGCAGTTTATATAGTGCAGTTATTTTTTCACCGCCAGCAAGTGCCACATTAGAAAAGCCAATACCTCTACCATAATCTGTACCTTCAAAACTTTCATTGATGAAAAAGCTTGCTATATCTCGTACACCCCACATAGTGCCAGCCATAGTGGATAAAGTATTTTTGCCAAACTGTGTCAAAAATCTTTGCATTGCAGGTATCTCTATTTTTTCTTCTGTACCCTCTGCATTTTTCACCTTTTCATATTTATGCTTATCATCACTTCCATCACCGAGCAGTGCCATACGTAGCATAGTAGATAATGCAGCAGTAAGCACAATACGATATAGAAAAGACCTTGCCACAGGTAGCCACCTTGTAATATTTTCACCCATTGTAGTCGGCTTCATGAATTTTCCTTTATAGTAAGCTTGCAAGATAGCATTAGCCTGCGTATTAAAGAAAGTGTAAAAAGGTGTAAATAATTTCAGCAATTCCCCACCTTTTTGAATAGATGCTAAATCTTTTGTCTGCCCACTTCCGAATACTTCACGAATAGATTTATCAGCTTCAGCAATGGATCGACTTTCAGCTTCAGCCAAGATTTCTTTATCTGTTAAGAATCTAAGCTCACTCGCATTATCTAGCTCTACTTCCGCCATATATAAATCTTTTTGTAGTTGATTTAATTCTTCTCTTGTATTTACAAAAGTTTTAAAATCCCCCACTTGATTTATATTTGTACCTTGCACATCAAAATTTGATTTCAATGCATTTTGTTGCAGGTCCATTATCCTAGCTCTGATTGTAGATACCTTAGCTTGTGCATTTTGCAATTTTTCTACATTAGCTTCATTTTCTTTTTTTATCTCATCAAGTTTTTTAGCGTAGGCATCTTTATAGCTTCTACACCATAACGGAGCAGAAAACATTAAATCACTATAGGTCATAAGTGTGTATGCATGTTCTTTTAAAAATCCTGTTACTAATCTATCTTCATCAAACAATCCAGGAATGTATTTTATATCCCTGTCCATATGATTTAATCTATTCTTCATAAAAATTGATTTATGCAACACTTCTTGATATTTACTTATATTTGTATAGTAATCTGCTATTGCTACTAGAGATTTCATAGCACCTAATTTATCCATCATTGGTGCAATGTTGGTCATGTTTTCAATTATTGGATAAAGTCTATATCCCATTATCGCAAGTGTGGAATTTGTTCTTAAATAGCTAAGCATTTTAGATACTTTTTGCACTGTTTTATTATTACTAGCTTCTGGTATCACTCGCCAATTATCCACTGCCCATTCATCTAATACCTGGTATATTTCTTTACCCATAGTTCTATTTACATATTCTTCAAATTGTTTATTTTTTACTAATCTATAAACATCTCTTGCTGGTATTCTATGCGTTATATTGTGGATTACATTTGATAAATGGTCAGGTATTACACTAAATTCTAAAAGCAACGCTCTATCAATATTTGCCTGTGAACGTGCCTTTGTAAATCCTCTGCCAGTGCCTAATACTTGTGCACCGCTCATAGTACGTCTTACCGCTTCATTTACCTCTTGTTCATTGGCTCTATTGCTTTTTAGTGGATTAGCTACTATAGGATAATAACCACCTTCTAAATGCAATATCTCGCCATCAGGTAACTTCACATCAAATGGTGTTGGCTGTTGCGGTTTCAGTGTTACGCCATTTAATTCTTGCTCTACCCTTACTGTATCTTTCCAGAAAGAATGTAAATGATTCCATATATCTTGTACCATTTGCCAATCCTTTTTGGTCATATGCTTTTCAACAAATTCTTTGAGATATTCTTCTGTCAAGCCAAATCCTACAGCAAGACGGCTTCTATTTATATCATTTCCAAAATTTAAAGCCATACAGATAATATTTTCTTTTGATAGATTTTCTACTGTACCATCTTCAAATTCCAATTTATACTGCTGTTTCTTCCATGATAATTTTTCACTATGGCTATAATCTTTTAAGATTTCTTTTATCTTATATACGTTTTTGGTCATCATTTCAGCTTCAAGATTAGATGCTCGCTCATACGTTTCATACAGATATTTATGAGCTTTTGTTCCCAAAATATTTATTATTTCTTCTGGTTTCATCATGGAACTTAAATATTTTGCACCGCCACGAGCCATAGCGTCCCCAATAAGTGGTATCTTATCCACTAAATCGTTATAGCCAAGACCGCCTTTATCTGGATTTATCTTTTTATTTATTACCATTGACCTGTTATAAGCAGTATCATCAAGTATTATTTCATTTATAGCATCATCTATAGATTTCCCCTGTATAGTTTTTAGCTTGAATTTATCTCTACCTGTTGTATATAAGATATCTAGTGCTTCCACTGCGTCCTCGAATTGGGCTATAGTCATAGATTGATAACCACTGAAATCACTACGGCTTGTTATCTCTAATATATCTGTTGGGGTATATTCTAAATCTAAGCTATCTTGTAATCCCTTGAATAAATCTGCAAGTGGTGTTATTCCGTCTACAGGTGGATTAGCATCTTTATTTGTAATACCTAAGATATAGGCTAAATGTTTATGCCAGTATCGTTCTTGTGCTGGTAATTTTATGGATCGTACTTTTAGCTGTTTATTCACCTTCTCTATTTTCTTTTGTATATACAATTTATTTTTCAGTGCCTTTTGAGCCATAGCAGCAGAAATATACTGTGCTTCTTTTTCTTTCATGGCACGCTCCCAGTTACTAGCCTTTACAGCCTGTTTTACTCTGCGTGCATGCATACTTTCATTCTTGCGATAAAGAGCTACATTACAAGCTTCAAAAATGGTTTTGCCGTCCAAAGCACGCTCTGCCATTTCCTTGAACATTTTCAATTTACCTTCATGGGCTTTTTCTATGGTTTCACGATTTATCTTTTGCTGTTTTGTTTCTTCTACAAATTGTTTAAAAGCTTCAGCTAAAGTTTCTTTTGTATTGCTATTAAACATTGCTTCAATTCTTCCTAAATCTTTGGCATTCCATTTAGTGCTAAATCTAAGCTTATTCAAAGCGTTCATCACATTTTTTACTCTAGCATCTTCTTTATCTACCTTTAAATCTGTGTAATCATCAAGGGCATTTAATTTATCTTCTACATCTTGCATAGCAACTTGCGTTTTAGAACCTATTTTATTTATCAATTTCACTTTTTCATTGAATATCCTAGTTTCCATTGCTACAAGTTTACTTGTATACTTACTATCTTCCATAGCCTGCAAGATATTTTCTTCGGATAAATGGCTTTCCATTAGTTCAGTATCTAAAGTTTTTTCATACTGCTTCATATATTCATCAAGTGCAGTCTGTATAGGCTTAGTATTTTTTAGGGCCTGTTTATATTCTTCTACGCTACCAAACCAATTAAGAACTATATTTATATCTCCTGCTTCTTTGTACGCTTCTTGAGCTATATATACAGGTTGATTTTCTAATTCATTCAGTTTATAAGCTCGCTCTTTTTCTACACGTTCATCAAATTTTGCTTTAGCTTCAGCTTTTAAATCTTGCATTACTATCTTCATCAAATGCTCTTTGGCTTCTTCTGTAGCTTCCTTGTGCCAACGTTTATAAGTTTGTTCTTCCGTTTCATCAAGTAGCTTTTCACCGCCTGCCTTAGTGATATCTCTATATCTATCATCAAGAGCCATTTGGTTTATTTCTTCTTCTGTAGCCACCATACGTTGCATTATAGCTTCTACTTTTGGGCTTGCTACTCCGCCAATAGAAGTAAATCCAATATAGATATCACGCAAGAATTTTTTAAACTTACGGAACACATCTTTCAAGCCTTTACTTGGTGCAGTTCCTTTTTGTAAATATAATTCAAATGCCCTTGCAAATCGTTCTTGTCGCCATGCTTCTTTTAATTCTTCCACTTTGGCTACATCACCAGCATTTTGAGCATTTATTATACTTTCATGACGTGCTTTAAATTCTTTGTACCATGGGGCATTTTTATATTCATCAATAGATTTTTCATTTTTCCAACTTGCCCAATCATTTACTATATCCAATTCTTTTTTAGATAATTCATCAATCTTAGCAAGCTCATCTAAATCCATTAAAAACATATGTGCCATTTCATGTACAAAAGTTGATTCATCAGCAGCTTTATACAGATTGATAACACGCTGACCATTACTCAATAAAGTGATATCGCCTTTATTTTTATTGACTTCATCTTTTATATTTAGAGCAAATCTTTCATTGTAATAAGTCATGGCTGTGTAGTTTTCATTTCCATGTCTTCGCATTATGTCTGCCACTATATCTGCATGTCTAGCAAATAAAATAGCACTCATACGGCTTGCACGTTTTACTTTTCCGCCAACATTTTGAAGTTGTTTTGATAGGCGATTATATACTGCATATCCATCTTTAGTAAGTCCTTCAGCCAACCTCATTTCTACACCATTTAAATTGCTAAGCTGTGATTTTATCTCATCTAATACCTTCAAATTATTATCTATATCATCTAGTATATTTTTATTTTCAGCCAAGGCTTGCACAGCTTCAGGTGTTGTTGCTTGCCATGTCGGTGTAGATGGTGCTGTTTCATCTCCTACAGTTAATTTATAAGCCATATCTTCAATTTCTTTATCAGTCATGGCTCTATTATGTTTAGCATAGAATTTTTGATACCATGTATCATTTTGTTCTATGCTCTTTTTTATGGCATCTATTGCAGGCACTAAAATATTATTTCTTTCATTTATCTGGTCATCATGGACTTGTTTCCAACCTTTAGCTGGATTAGATACATTATTGTAAATTACAGCCTGTGCCATAGTCTGCTGTTCTTTTGTACCATTTGCAAATTGCTCTTGCATTATGGCATCTATAAGCATACGTTGTTTATCTGCTGTTTTTTGTATACTATCTTGCATTTCATTTGTTATAGTTTCAGCATTTTTTCTTAGCTTGCCGATTGGATCTGCTTCTTGATTGAAAGTTACAGCACGCATGATATCACTTGTAGTTTCCGCTTGAGCAAATTTCGCTGTAGGAATTGCAAGCGTTCCACCTATTTCAATAGCTGTCTTTAAATCTTCCTGCGTATATCCTGCTGTCTTTGCCAATGTTTCAAGGTCTTGCTTTCCTGTTTGGCTTTCAAGTGCTGTAGGTATATCTACATAAGCCATTTCAAAACCTGTATTATCCAGTTGGCTACGCAACAATCTTTCTTGTACCTTTGGTGCTGTCTTTTTTAATTTGCTATTTCTGACAGCAGATTGTAATCTTTCTAACATCAATGTACCTGCGAAAGTCTGTCTAGTGCTTTGCTCCAATTTAGCATTATTACTCATCAATCTTTTTAGATTGCGAGAAAATCCCAAAGACTCATTAAAGCCACCTACTCCAGCAGATATCACACCGAAGCCAATAGCTCCTGGTAGTGCTTCGCCTGCACTCATCAAAGCACGCTGTGCAATCTCTGTAGCTGTATATACTCTATTTGTAGTATCGCCAGTATCTTGCATTATTTGATTGTGTACCAAATCATCAGATACTGATTGCAAGCCTTCTTCTCCACTTTCCGCCATAGATACTTTAGCTATTGCACTTGCTCTATTAGTGAAGAAAGATTTTATACCTTCTTTAGCTAATGCTTGTTTTTGTGCTGTAGCGATAATTTCTTTTACAGTCTGCTTGGCTACGTTGCCTGTAAATGCGTCCTTAATTAAGCCAAAATCTAGCATTTCAATACCAGCATTTAATGCACCTGCTACTACGGCATAATCTTGAGCTGCTTCATCTGAAAGTAGTGGCTTTCCATCTTCGCCTTTCAAGTCTTTGAATTCTGCATAATATCCGCCAGTTGCAGGCTTTGCCATGCCTGCAAACATTCCATATCTTGCTAGATATCCACCTGTTAATCTTGCCCCTTGCATAGCTCCTTGTCTTATGGCATTTGCTCTTATTGTATTTGCAATACCACCACCGACTGCACCTACTAAGCCACCGCCTACAGTCCCTGCTCCTGGCAAGGCTGAACCTGCTAAAGCACCTGCCACCATACCTGCACTAGCACCTATAGCAAAATCATCTATCATTTCGCCCATAGACTGTATCATCATGGGCATAGAGCCAGCCACTCCGCCTGCTATTACAGCGAATGGATTATCTAAAAATGCAGGTAGATTCGGTGCTTGTTCTAATTGTTTTTTTAATTCATCAATACGAGCCTTATCTTCTTCCGTTGCCTGCCCTGTCATTAATTTATAATTTAAATTGCTGTATTCAAGATGTTTATTTCCGTACTCCCACATTTTATTAAAAGAGTCAATGACTCCCTGTGTTTCTCTCACACTATTAATATCATGTAGAGCCAGTGCAGCTGATTGTGCGTCCATACTAGCTATATTTTTTAATTCTGGAAATTCATCAAATACATCATTCATATCTCCGCCAAGTTCTTTTTTCTTCTTAGCGTAGTTATAAATCTCAATAGCTTCACGATATGCAGTAGTATCACTTAAAAACTCTTTGGCTTTTATGCCTGTTTCATTTTCAATCTCAATGGCTTTTTGAAGTTTTTCCTCATCAGTCATCATGTAATTTACATAGGCATTGCTCTCTTGTATTCCCTGTGTTACATCTTGCAATATACTTTCATTATCATCACTATAGCGATTTACAATGGCACGGCTTACTTGTTTTAAAGGTGAATAAATAAGTTCTTGCCCTGCCTGTTGTAGATTTTCTACAGCCTGATTTTGAAAACTATAATCGCCTGTTTCATTTGCTTGATTAATATTTGCTGTAGTATATGCTCCAGTAATATTTCTTTGCTCATCTAAAAAATTATGATAAGCATTGTTGATATCACTAGCTGTATTTACTACTAAATCTATCCCTTGCCCTGCTGTTTGCAGTGCGTCTTGTGCAATTTCTGTAGACTCTTGGGCTACTTGTCTATTTATATCAGATTGGTTTGTTACTACTTCGCCAATCTGTTCAAATATGGATTTTTCTTCTTCAGGTGGCTGTTGCTTTTCTGCTACCTTTTGATTTACTAAATCATTAAATTTATTTACGTCTAAAGCCATATTTTACTCCTATTCATAATACGAATTATCTATTAGAGAAATGTAATAATTTGCTGTTTCCTCTGACGCACCAGAAGAAATTAAAGCTTCTTTTATTTCATCTGGTGTTGAACCATTATCAAGTAGTGTAGTAATGCCACTCATAATATCTTGATTGTCTAAGTCAGCACCGCCAGTATCATATCCATTTTCAATAAGTCTTGCACTTGCTTCATTGCCATCTATAATCTGCTCTGCTGTTAAATCTTCTCCCATTTGTAAACGCAATTGATTTACAGCTAAAGTATGCTGGTCTTTTGTTGGATTATACGCTTTACCGCTTCCAGTTCCTCTAGTTCCTTTTTCCTGTCCTGTAGCTACATTGATATTGTATTTACTGCCAGCAATCTTCAGTAAATCGTCATGTTCTTTCCATGTTATGCTTCCACTATTAGCTTGTGTATCTAACATCTGCTTAGTAGAAATATAATCTCCAGTAGCTCCACTACGTATGCTTTCTTCTATGCCTGTTAGATAACTATTACGCTGTTGATTTTTTATAGCAGTTTCTTCTTTATATTTGCCTTCAATTATGCTCATAATGTCTAATTGCTTTTGCATATCGTATCCTGATACTTGTCTACCTGTTACACCAGTTTTAATAATTCTCTGCGGTGTCAGTCCTTCTATGTTGTAGTTATCGCCATGCATGGTGATATTATTTGAGCTACTATTTCCATAATATCCGCCATTGCCGTCATAGATTACGACATGAGAATCACTGCCTTGTGATGGGCTAGAGTAGACAATCAAATCACCTTTTTTAAGATTATTTGCGTCAAAATCTGTTACTTGAATTCCAGCACTTCTAGCATTTTCAACTAGCGTAGGTACATAGACTACACCTTTATCAAACTCTTGTTTTAAGAAAGGGCTATACATAGAGCCTGCTTTTGTTACATATTCAGCACAGCCATTTTTGCCATTATCCATAGTTTGATTTAGCCATGCATTAGCACCTGCGTCTACCATATCACTTGTTATACCGCTAGATTTTTTACGGCTATTGGCGATATCATCAATGTTTACGGCATACTGATTTGGATCGCTTGTGAAATATCCGCCATTATACATAATATTTGCGTATTCTGTAGCAGTAGATGCGTTTTGCCAACCTTTATATCTATCTTGCATTAAGGTATCAGCATAGGCTTGTACAAAATCATCATCAGACGCAAAAGGCCCATTTGTTAATCCTGCATAGTTATGGTCTTCTATAGCATAGCGAGATTTACCATGGTCAGACTCTAGGCTCATTTGTCCATAGATAAAATCTGGATTACCGCCAGTTATCTTCGTTACTCTCAAAGCTAAATCATATAAATGGTCATATGGTGCGTCATTTTCATAACGTACTGCATTTCTACCATATTTATTTTCTACATTCTTTCTACTAGCTTCTAAATCTATATTTCCGTCTTTATCTCGTACAATCAGATTATCTGCTTCAATGTACATATCATTTACTTCTTTTTTCTTTTTAATGCTATTTACAAGCTTGCCATATGTTCCTTGGTCCATATCTTTTCTATAATTATTGGCAATCTCCAAAGCTCTATCATCAGCATTATCATTTAGAGCTGATTGCACTGCACTTGCTACTATTTGCGTTATCATCTTTTGTCTATTGGCTTCAAATATAGCTCCTGTCCAGCCTTTAGTTTTTCCTCTAGTGATTAAATCTCTTTCCGTATCACGTATGATATTTGTTACCATATTTTGTACGCTATAAGTGTTGCCTGCTAATATCGCTTTATTAGAGAGTAGTGCGTCCCAATTTGCATTATCTGTGGCTTCTTTTTGTTCTCGTTCCTGCCCCATAGCAATTCTTTGAAAGTTATTTATATTATCCGTGATGCTATTTTTCAAACGATAAGCCACTCTAGGATTTTGCATTTTGATTACTTCATCTGTAGTTTTCTGTATCGCTTGATTTACTCTATCCGTTAATCCCTGTGCATTTTGCCCTACTCCTGTAGTAAGCAATCCATTTTCAGAATTATATAGTTGGTCTGTAAGGCTAGATATGATTTTATTTTTAGCATCTAATACAGCTGTAGCATCTTCATCATCACGCTGTTGTGCTAGGACTTTGTTTACCTGTCCTAGTGCAGAAGCCATATCACCATAATTATTACCCTTACCGCCATAAGCGTTTATATCTGTAGTTACTTGTCTTGATGGGCCACTAATCACACTAGGATTTACAGCCTGACGATATGTCGTTATCTTCATTTTTTACCACCCCATAAGATTTAAATTCTGATTGAATAATTTATTCTTCTTATTATTAAAAGCAGTATTTCCACCAAAATAATTTACTGTAGCACTTGTTTGCGGTGTCATGCCTGTTTGATTTGTACCAGAATAATAATCTATTGCCATGTTTGTTCCTGTACCAGCTGTATTTGATTTACCAGTATAATAATTTATCGCCATGTTCGTTCCTGCACTGGTAATAGCTCCTACAGCATTACTGCCACTACTTGCTTTTTTCCATGGTTGTTCTATGCCATAGATACTAGCAGCAGTCCCCAAAAGTGTCGGAAGCCATGAACTTTTTGCTTGGCTTTTTACATTTGAAGCTGATGCTCGCATAGCATTTGCTTGATTTAGATAATTTGTCTGTGCTACACGGCTTGCATAATTATCATTTCTTTGATTATTCAATAAATTAACTTGGTCTTGATTGTATGCTTCTAGTCCGCTAGATAATATATCCATAGAGCTTCCACTAAAATCCAAACCTGCTGCACCTGTTTGAGCTCTTTGGGCTCCTTCAGACAAACGCTGTCTTGCTCTTAAGCGTCTAGCTTCTTGAGCATAATTATCTGCAATCTGCTCTTGTTTTCTAGCTTCTACTCTTGCATTTTGTTCAGCTACTTGTGCTTGTGCATTATAAGCTTGTGCTTGTGCGTCTGCTATTTGTCTATTTTGTCTATATCCTAAATATCCACCAAGAGCTGTAAGCCCTGCCATTACACTACACATAAAAACACTCCCTTTCTTTTAAACTTTATTTATAAAACGAATTTCATAAAATATTTATCATCTTCACCGACTGGAAATGGTTCAGAAAAAGTTGCACCTAGATACTTAAGCCATGCAATAGCTTTTTTATTATCTACAGATACACAGTTGTACATTATTCCATATTGTTTTTTCCAGTTACCTAATATATGTTTACTCATCTTCACAAAGCTTTTTTTATACTTCATTAGTTCATTTGTGCCCACACACCATATTAAGTACCCTTCAACACCTTTGATTTTAGTTACACCATAAATACATAATGGTTTATCATCTGGGCTTAATACTTTTATAGCTACACTACTATTCATTAAACTTTCTTCTAGTTCTTTATGGATATCATTTCTTAGAGCAGATATTTCTTCAATATCTGCTTTTCTCATATCTTTCAAAAATTCATTCAAGAATTTTTCTTCATTTTTTTTACATCGTAAAAAATTAAATTTATTGACTACTGCCAAGGGTAACACTCCTTATTATTGCCGATACACTAAAAGAATATGGTGTATCGTGTTTTATATATATTCTTCCTTCATTATTAAATCCGCCACGAATAGGGATTTCTAAATCTCCGCTATAAAGTATTTTGCTTTCATCATCTATTTGCATGTACTCATTGTCATATCTTATTTCATCTAAACAATCTTTATTTGCTCCTACGTAGCCACCATAAGAATTTTGTAAACGTAAGATACATTTTTGCACTGCTTTTTTTCTTGCCTGCATTGTGCCTGTATCTTGCGTTGTCATATCAAAATTAGGCTGTTCAATTATCATGGTATAAGGTAGTCCTACATAAGCATTTTTAGTTTCTTTTAGTAAATTTAATTTACCTTCAGCTACAGTCATTTTATCTAGCAAATAACCATCAGCCATTACATAGACTTCTTTTCCTTCAAGATATTCAAGTCCAGTAAGTTCAGTTGTTGCTTCTTCAAAAGAATATGTCTTTGTGCAATCTGTCATTATGTGGTCCTGCTGATATGTGCTGTTATTTTCCACGACAAATTGCTCTATATATCTTTTTGTCTGCCCATTTATAGTGCGATTGATTACTGCATAGATAACATCATTATTTGCTTGTGCTGTAGATGTTATAGCTTCTATTTTTCCATCTGTTACTATATGCCACCATGCGTATACTTTTTGGTCAGGTACATAAGTTAAACAAATTAAAACTCCATCATCTCGCACGAAGTACAGCACGCTATCAGGCTCTTGTGTAAAAGTGCTGTAGCTTATCTCGTGGTTACGAATAAGATGTTTTGCCAGTAGCGTTAAATCCATGCCAATATAGCTATCTGTATCGTAGCTATATCCCATATCACGAATTATGCTACCTCGTCTTTGTACATAAACAATTCTATTGCTAACACGCACAGGAATAGTATCATTACAGCCATAGTTTTGCTGATTGCGTGGTGTGATGTTAGTCGGTGTTACTGTTTCACCACCAGATATACTCCACTCATTGCCTTCCGTCATTACCATCAAATCATTGCCTGCGTCTATATGCTTTATGGTATATGCTTTAAGGTTAATCAAATCTGCTGTTATAGCACTATCATCTGTTACAGTTCCTGCTTCTTTATCTACAGAAAAGTTTCCATAATCGCCTGTCTTACTAAGCCAAATACGTGAAGGCTTAGCTGTAGAGCCTGCAAATACTAATCTATCTTGGAAAAACATACAACACATTGGATATCCATTTTTCTTGCTCCATGCAGATAAATACCAATCAATTGTTTTTTCGGTAGAGCCTAAAACACTTATACTATCTTGTACCTGTGCTTTTACCTGCTTAGCATTTGTATATTCCGTTATTTTTGCATATCCAGTATGTGTATATGGATAGCTAGATAAATCTGCTGTACAGCTTCCACTCGTTATATTTAAGACCAATCTCATCAAGCAGTATTCTTCTACGCTTCCGCTTTCTGTAGGATTATAGTCATCACTACTTGTATACTGTCTTTCTTGTAGCCATGTATCACCATTATCTATAGATTTTTCTATAGTAACGCTACCAGTCCATGTCCCATGTGTGATTACTTTCCAGGTATCACCAATGGCAATATTTCCTGATGTACCTGTTGTTTTTTGCGTTACTGTTTTACCTGTAATGCGTTGTTCTATTTTTATCCAATCGCCTACCATATCTGCTGTGAAAGTATCTTTAGTAGCTGTTATGGTTATCGTTCCTGTTGTGCCTGACGGTGTAAGGTAATTATCTTCATCTTTATTTAAATCACCAAAAGCAGGTGGGTAAAATTCCATATCTTCAATTCGCCAATCATCTTCTGCATATCGCATAAGCTTTTTAACTGGATATTTTCCACTGGTGATATAAACTACATCTACAGATTGTACAAATCTTAAATTTGGCAAATCTGCTTCTTCAAATGGCGTTGCAAGTTCCTTATTCAAGTATGTATTGCCTTTCCATATGCGAATATATTTATAGCCAATTTCTAACATATAGGAAAGCTCTACAGTAAAATCAAAGCGAACTAGAATAGATTTTTTGTCGGCATACTTAGTTTCTCCACAAAAAATCGTTCCAGTTCGCTTTTGTACAGAACCATAAGGACGTACTACTGCATTTTCTGCTTGTAGTAATGCCATAGAATATTTATCTAAATCTATTCTACTTGCAACGTCTTGACTAATTTCACCGCCAGCACAATTTGGCTGTATTACATAAAAATTATTAGGTCCTGCCATTATTTCACCTCATTAATCTGAAAATCTAGCATTAGCATATTTTAGTGGCCATCTAGGTTTTTGCTGTACTTCCTGTGCTACTGCAAGTTTTGCCGAATTCAAAGCCACTTGATACAGCTGATAATTATTAGCCTGTATATTTGTATTTCCTGTAAGCTCTATAGCCATATGACTTGCCAAGAGCCTTGCTAGTGCTTCAATGAATTCTTCGCTAAATCTTTCTGCATTGGTCAAATCATATGTATATTCACACCATGCATTTTGTACATCTGTAGCTATGCCCTGTGTATCATCACTAAGGCATACAGTTTCAAATTCACTTCTTTTTGCAGATTTTACTCTTGCTAGTTCTTCAGGAAATATAAATCTTATTCCCAAGCATTTTTGAGGATATGCGTATACATATCCCCAGCCTGCTACCTTTTCATCAACCTGTGCCAACTGCTCAACTTTTTTTGCAAATCCCCATGTATAACTGCGTAAAACAATTCGTCTACAATGTTCATAATGCGTCTTGCAAAGTCTAGCCGTCTGCGTATTATCATCAATACTTAATATACCTTGATTGCCTAAATAACTAAGTGCCAGATTACATATATCTGTATTGTTCATTTTCCTTTACCATGCTGTATCTACATCTAATACTAAGCCTGCTGTTACTGTACCACTTGTATAATCACAAGTAGATTTAAGTCTTAAATATCCTTTATTTCCTTTTGGTAATTTCACTTTAAAAGATGTTCCTGTAAATGTTCCAAGCTCTGTAGGACTAGACATATCTGGGTTATCGCTTGTTTCAATCACAGTAGATAAGCTACTGCCACCACTCGCATTTGATGTCATAAATACCACCCATGGTGGCTCTCCTGCTTCGCCTGTACCATAACTAATAACATCTGATTCTAATGCAGAATTAGATAACGCTTTTTCTTTAAAAAATAAATTCTCACCATCAAAAATCATTTTTATTCACTCCTTTATGCTGTAGTTACTTCTGCTTCTTTTTCCGAGATAGCATCACATTTTTTAACTGGTATTCCTCTAAAATACATAATCGGTGGTTGGTCCATAAATTCTCTTACTGTAATATGAATATTATTCTTATCAAGTTGATAATTTTCCATAAAGTTATACACTGTATCAGATACATACATACAATATTTAATTTTCTTATTATCTAATTGACGAATAGTATTTTTGGCTTGTGTAAGTTTTTTCATAAACTCAAGAGATTGTGCACTTGTTAAAGAACCAAGTTTTGATACATCAATGTTTCGTAAAAGTGCATTAGAGCGAATATCTTGAACAGATAAACCACATTTCCATGTAAATAAAGTTGAAAGTACTCTATATTTACCGCCTTCATTATCTGTTGCGTCTTGTTCGCCTAAATCTCTTTGACTCAATCCTGCATTAGAACCTTGAGGATAAATACCTACTGTATTGCGTTGTCCCCAACCTACAATATAGATACTTGTATTTGTGTTAGAGCCAGGTGAACCAGCAGAAATAGTTTGATATCCTGCTGTATTTTTATCACCGCCACAAATATTGTATCGAGCAGAAAAACCATTAAACTGAAATGGATTACTTTCAGTATCTCCATAAAACATATTCTTAGCTACTGCGTTTGCGAAGCCTTGTACATATGCTCTATCTTCACTATGTCTAAAAGCTTGTTTATCTTTAGCTAATTCAATAAGTTGCACATCAATTTCAGAACGGTCTTCTAAAATAATACAAGTATCATCTACTTGTCTAGTTGTAGATTTAGAATTTTTTATACCATGATTAATCAATCTCTCACTTGGTGTTGGTAAGGTTGCACGAATAGTTGTTCTATTACCTGTTTTTAAGTTTCCTTCTATCCAAACGGCATCATCTATGATAGGATTTACACCCTCTAAAGCTTCAATGATATCTGCAACATTTCCATCTTGATTTATTCGTTTTCTATAATCTGCAAGCGTTAATGCTTCTGTTCCTAATACTGCCATTTTTTATCACTCCTATTTATAATTATTCCAATTTGTATTTGGATATAAATTTGTTTTTCCTCCTACTCCGCCAGTACCTTCTACTCTTGGAGTATCTTCACCGACTAGATTTCCCATATAGGCTAATATCTGTATAGCTTCGATACGATTTCCTACACCTGTTTCATTTAAGAAATTCATAAGGTTTGGTATAGGTGCTTGATTAGTCTGTGGATTTACTCTTGTCAGTGCTTCGATTGCTTTACCTGCACTAGATAAATACTCTTGATATCGTCCGCCAAGTTCTTGCTTGGCTTGTTCTGCCCAGCCTTGTATAGTTTGTTCATGTTGTGCTTGAATTTGTTGAGCTACTTGCTGGGCATACTCAATACCAAAACTACCGATTTTATTAGCCTGCTCTTGCGTTAGATTGCAACTTCTAGCAATTTCGGCAAAATTATTGCTAACTGTTTCATCAAGCATTGCACCTTCTGGAATAATACTTGTAAAATCGTATTTTTCAGGTACATTAGCACCTTGCGTATTATCGTCTTTATCATCTGTTTTTTGTTGTGCTGTATCTTGATTTGTTTGTGTACCAATACCGCCAAGAATTGTAGTATTAGTATTAGTATTTTGTTCACCATTTCCCTGATTATCATCATTATTTGCTGGTGTTGGATCAGTTGCTTCGCCAACTCCTTCAGCAAATCGCTGTAAATCAAAATCAATCATTTTATTTATCCCCTTTTCCAAAAACATAGCCCATTATAAAACCCCATAGAATACAGAAACCAGCAAAAATACTGATTACATAATCAGCGTCCAAGTTTACCACTCCTATACTTCTTCATAGGTGCTTAAAAAAATATCTGGTTTACATGGATAAAATTCCCCTTTTATACCCTTGATAATGTAATCGCCAAATGAAGCATGATGAACACCTTCAAGAGTATTTATATTTATACCATTTCCCATATATATTGACTCTAATTCATCATTTATATCTAAATCTTTTTTATAAGTTGAACCTAAAAATTTTAAACAATCTTTTATACTTTCATCATTCTTTTTTAGCTGTATAGCTTCTATGATTACTGGTTTTTTTCTGTAATATTTTACTTTCATAATTAAAGCTCCGATAAATCTATCTGTTCAATTCTTGCACGTTCTTCCAATACTTTTAATTTAGCTTTCATATAAATTAATTGTTCATGTAATAATTCATAGGAACATTTAGGTTTAAATGGTAATGTACCAGCTTTTAATGCTTTTAACATTTTTTCTAAACCTTCAGCTCTTTTTTTATCTTGATGATATTCAGCTTGAAATCTTTCTTTAAAATCAGCACTCAACATTAATTTAACTGTATCTTTTAATTCCATAATTATTTATCTCCTTTAAATCCACATTTAGCACATAACCATAAGAAGCCTAAAAAGTTCCATACTTTATTTTCTATTTTCTTCATGCAGATTTGTTCACCAATTTTCATATCAAAATTTTTAGCATCTATCGGTGAGCTTGTTTCTTCTATCGTAAAATTATTTTTTAATTTTACCTGTGTAAGAGTCGTTTTTTCTCCTATTTGGCAAGACTCTACTTTATCAATGAAATTATTAACATCTTCTTGCGTTACAGTATCTTCTTTTTGCATTTCTAAATACTGTGCTTCAAAGATGTCTTTAGGACACCAAGATACATAACCATCAGGATAATAAATTTTATATCCTTCATCACCTTCTTTATGACCTTTGAAGTCTTTCCATGCTTTGCAAGGTTCAGCTTTTACCATTTTCACACTGATATAGTTTTGCATTTTATTATTCCCCTCTTACTAAATTCTTAAGATATTGTTTATATTGTTCATAATCATTTATGGCCAACTGTTTTTTACTAAATAGATTAAATTTTGATATGAGTTTATTTATTTTAAATGCTACTTGTCTTTCGCCTTCCCATTTATATAGATAGTCTATTTTATTGTTATATGGCCACAATGTTATATGACATTGTTCATACAATCTTGCTATAAACCAACGTCCATTTTTATCATTTAGTATATAGTCCATAGCCTCTTTTAATTTTCTTTGTTCGCATAGCTTGTTTCTAAGATACTCAATGATATTTTGTGGACGTTGATTTTCTTGTTCTACTAGCTCAAAATTTCTGGCCAACTTTTTATCTTTTATGGCCAAGTTTTTTATTGAGCTATAATACACAAGTGCAATTTGCCTTTTGCCTTCATTTTGTAGCATTTTAGGCTTGAATATGTTATATGTCGTGGCATTTATCTTGCAGTAGTTAAACAGCCACGCTATAAAATATCTTCCCTGATGTTCTTTTAATAGATAATTGATTGCATTTATATCACATTCCAAAAGCTTTTGCTCTACGATGCTAACTTTATCTTTCTTTTTTTCTTCATCATAAAACATTGTTTATCCCATTCCTAAAAATTGTTGTAGTGCTGGATTTCCATCATTTGCAGCTTCGGTTGCATTTTTAGCAGCTTGTGCGGCAGGAACAGCAGACTGTATCATATTCATGGCATTTTGTTCAGCTTCTTTTGCTTGTGCTTGTTGTTGCAATCCTTGCATTATCTCATTGTATTCATCATCAGTTCGGCGAATTGTAGATGGTGCTCCTAGCATTTCAAAGTAACGATTTAAAGCTTCTACAAAATTAAATTTGTGTAATACATTTGGATCACCCTGTGCTAATTGCATTACAAATGCAAAAGCTTGCTCGATATTTACAAGTCCACTCATTTTTTGGGCTTGTGCGAGTGGTGAGATATATTCAATTTTTATTTCTTCACCACTTAAGATTTCTTGTGCTTGTGGATCTTCTATTGGTGGGAAAATCCCTGCACGGTCTAAGATGTTATAAACACGCTCGATTATTGGACTTAAAAATTCAAATTGTAGCCTTTCGACTACAGGGCCTAATTGTTGCAGTTTTTCTTGTGTTCTTTCTATTACTTCCCTAGCCGTCATTGATTTATCATTTTGGGCTTGGTCAAGCATACGGAATAAATCTGCACTATAGGCTCTCTTTACTCTTTCCTCTAATTGCTGTATTTTTTCATGCAAATGCTGTAGATTGATACCGACTTGAAATAATGGCTTTATCCCTTCTTCTGTTTCTGTAACATTGAAACTACCTGGAGCGAGATTTACACCTTTCATAGTTGCATTAGCACTGCCTTGCATTGGTGGTTTTACTCCCAATTCAACTGCTACTAAATCATCTTTTTCTAATAACTGTAATGACCTGTTATCTCCTTCAGCAAACCAGCCAGGAGCTTTAGCATATGTTTCATTCCCATTCACTAGATATCTAGCTACAGGAGCAGGGAACTCTTGAAATCCGCCAATACTTAACCATTCATTTTCTTCTGCTTCATCAAGCCAATAAAGAGAAATAAACGGCATATGGAATTTATCAATTTTATTTGCATTTGCCATACGATTTGGCTCGACAAGCCAATTAACAGTATATTTAGTGCTTGTCGATTGATTATTTTTTAGATTGTTTTGTATTATCTGTGGCAATACTTCAATGCCGAATTTATCTTGCAGTTGCAGTGCTGTCATTTTTGTTTTTACCAAGATAGTATTTATATTTTTATCTGGCCCTTGCTCGATATAATACGTACCTATGGTATATGGCACAAAATGTACACCTGTTTTAGAGTCTGGGAAAATAGCCAAAACAGCCTGACCAAAAGCGATTTCAAGATAATTAGAATGAATTGTGTTGTAAAAATTTGATTTATTTAGTACGTTATTTAGTATTTCTAGTCTTTGGTCTAGTACTGCACCAAAATCTGAATTATCGCTTAGCTCTCTATTAGAGAATGCCAATCGAAACCACTGACGTGATGGTGGTGTAAGTCCACTCATCAATCCTGATGCAAAAACTATATTTGACTCCCATGCTATCCCATTGTAAATTTTGGTATCACGACGGCGAGCATAGTTTGTACTATCTTCCGTATCATCAAAATACCCTATATGTGGCAGTTGGTAATCTCTTATATTTTTCCATCTTTTTTCATAATCATATCGTGCAGTTTCTAGCTGTTTTACTTTTTGTTTATATCTTCTTTTCTCTAAATTCAGCCTTACTGCTACATCATTTACATTAACAAGCGTATTCATCATGGATTGTAAACTTATCATTTTATCACCCTAATGTTTGTCTGCCTGTTGCATTACGCAAAATATCAATATTTTCTTTTGTGTCAAAGAATTCCAGCATATTTCTTTCCGTATAATTTGTATTCCAAATCGACTGCATCCGCTTCACTTGCTCTGGTGCATACCAATATACCTTCATCATTCCTTCCATCATAGAAGTCTCTGCCTCATCCGTATATATTTTATTATCATTTTCTGCACGAAACGGAAAATATGTTGCATCCAAAGCCATGGCTAGATGTGCCGATTCCGCCTTTGAAATAAATTCAAATTCAATTGCACTCTTCTGATCATGCTCCCTGAAAAAATTATATGCCAACTGATTAATGCCGAAATTACTGACTGCCATAGGACTCGAATTTTGCAAAATGCCAAAACTTTCTCCCACTACTCTATATGGCCATACCAACAGTTCTGATATATGAAGTGCCACTTCATCCTGTTTCTGATTTCCATATTTTGCAAGTTGCGATGCCATCTCATAAGCCATCGGATAATTGGCAGCATACTGATTTTTCATCTCAACCAACTGTGCAATCATCATCGCATTCATAGCTCTTCTTCCAATTACAGAATCCGGTGACTCTTTGTAAG
>ERZ773103.281-NODE-281-length-54916-cov-3.919068_pt1 | contig 54916 bp, 69 predicted proteins | sample MGYA00511118_ERZ773103 | MGnify/ENA primary metagenome ERZ773103 (study PRJEB29015, sample SAMEA2737821) | human gut metagenome | biome: human gut; feature: human-associated habitat; material: faeces | place: China | collected 2012 ... | reverse complement strand
TATAAAAAGACTTAGGGCTTTCGCTGCTAAACACCCATTGCTTAAGCACTTAGGATACCCGTTTTTAATGTGTCACGTCAGAAATTATCTGTCCAATCATTAACACTGAGGTACTTTTATTTCACCATATGCCATCCTTACGTTTTTTCTACTTTCGTACCGTTCAGTTTATCCTTTCGGATTACTGTTTAGGTGTAAGGCTTTAGGGATTAAAAGCAATTAACACTGAGTTTGCACCGATTTCTCGATACAAAGGGCTTTCTGCTTAATAAAATCTATACCACTGCACAAATTTGTGCAGATTTGTTTATATTTATTGTAACAGTTTAGTTACCCAAGGTTCGGACTGTATTTCATAGCAAATATACAATTATGTCTGTATCTTTGCCAAACCTTGTCAGTCTCTGGGGGTTAAGACAATGAGTTGTGACCTCACATAATATTCAATTAAGAACTTAGTCTTTCCCTGCTTTCGGCATAAGCCTACCTGTTGACTACCCATTCCTTTATTATAAAAGCATAAAATGTTACTTAGACTCTCATCATATAACATACTATATACGTTTCTTTCCGACTTTCGTCACCGTTCCATCTGTTGTTTCCAACTCTGTTTTGGATTGTATATAGTCTTTAGGGTTCTCAGCATATTCGGTTTTTTATATTTATCATATAAGGTATCTGTCATTATTTTAAGTGGCTAACACTCCCGTCCGTTAATTATGTGACATTATACATAATCTTAGAGGGGTGGGCACAGTACATTACCACTGAAACTGTACGTTTACCAATACCCATTTTATTCATCACAAAGCCAGATGCAATTCCCAAGTCTCCAAGCAATCCACCACTTGGTAATATTCCCCCAAGAGATGTGATGTTTTGAATTACACCCAAAATTCCAGTAAGTGTTTGTGATAATCCTGTTAAAAGAGAAATCGTTCCCTTTAATGAATTTTGAGATAAAGTATCTTGGGCAAAACTTACCCAAGTTTGTGATAGCTTATTTAGTTTAAATTCAATACTATCAGCCGCTATGCTCATTTCATTATCAGCACTTCCAGCACTGTCTTCCATTGTTTTAACGGCTTTTTCAACCTGATCCCAGTTTTGAAGAATAGCAGCACCTGTATTTGCTCTTGTTTTTGCAAATAATTTTTCAAGTAATTTGGCTTTGTTTTTATCAGTAATGTCGTCCCAAACTCCTGCTATATCTTTTAGAATATCGTAAATACTGCGATATGTATTTTCATCTTTCATGATACTAACTTTACCGTTAGTTAGCTCATATACGTCACCTTTGACATTTGATAATTCGTCAAGGGCTTCACCTTCTTCATCCATACCTCTAATACGCATTGAGAAGGTTTTCATTGCCGAACCAACACTTTCAGCATTTTGTACGATTTCTTGACCGCCTGTAAAAATAGCAATAGTATCTTCCAAACTTGCACCGGTTGAAGCCATTGCTGAAGCCGAACGTTCCAGACCGTCAATAATTTCGTCATTACTTGTAGCAAATGCATTACCAACAGAATTAATCTTTGACATAATTCCGTCTTTAACATCATCTACTTGAACGTCAAATCAAATATATTACACAAAGTTCGCAACTCTTTGTGAAATCAGTTTAAACTGATTTTCTATACATTTCTGCATATGTTTAGACTATTTCTTAACCACACTCTAATGTAGAGTAACAGTAATACCTTTTCGATTTAAGGGATTTTCACCCACGTCATTTGCGATTACGTCCTACTTCTTATGATTTTGGTATTCAGGATTTCCACCTTTATTTTATAACTGACATATCAGTATTCCAAAATCCCTACATGGGAATAGTCGTTGAACGTTTACCCTCGACTCAAGTACCGTATGGTCTACGGAATACGTTAGGGTACTTCGTTGCATGAACAGCAATTCCTAATTTATAAAATTAGTAAAACAGACACTTAGGCTTTTGACCATATGCCATCCTTACGTTTTTTCTACTTTCGTACCATCATATAGTAGTTTTCCTCTATATTGTGGTGTAAGGCTTTACGCATTACCTGCAATTAAATATTTTCTATATGCACATTTCTGTACACAAAGGCATAATTTTGCCTTCATCGTAGATACTAATCCTGTTGTGGCTTTGTCTATATCCATTCCAGGAGAGATAGTAGCAAATTGTGAACTTAGTTTTGCCATTTCTGTAGCACTGTTCTTGTCTGAATAACCTAGTCTACTCCATGAACTTGCTTGATCAATAATCTGTTTAGTTGTAACGCCGTACTCTTTTGCTGCCTCATTAGCATCAGAATAGAAATCTTTCAAATCTGTCGAAGACATTGTTGTAGTCTTACGAAGGTCAACAAGGGCAGTATCAAGTTCCTTTACAATATTGACACCTTTTTGAATCATTTCGATTATCTTATAAGGATTTATGTAATTAGCCGTCCAATATGTAATTAACTCTTTAGACTTTTTAGAAAGTGCGTCCATAATTTTTGGAACGCCAACTAAAGAAGTTTGAACTTTCTTGGTATTATCAGCCATGCTAATCATACCGTTATGCCAAGTATATTGAAGGTCTCTAATTTCACCCTTTGCATTACGGATTTTAATAATAGTAGTTGCAAGACCCTTTGAAATGTCGGTTTCCTTGAACTCACCTTGAGAAATTATAGTTCCTTGTTGCTTAGCGTTATTTAAGATATAACTATCGGCATTAACTTTACCTCTTATATTGTCTGCAAGAGGTGTACCGGCATTCGCTATTTTCTTATACTCGTTATATAGGCTCTGAACATTTTGAAGTTCTTTTTTTGTTATTTCTTCACCTTGTTGTTGCTTACCAATCAAGCTGTCAACAGCATCGCTAGCACTCTTGTAATATTTCTCAAGAAAACCTTGTTGATTACCGTTTTGAAGCTCTCCATGTATCTTATTTACAGACTCATAGTTTGCTCTAAGGGTGTCTGCTTGTGATATTCCCTCATTTGAACCGTTCGCTTTTGCATCTTCTATCTTTTGCTGAACATCTTGAACAACATCGCCATATTGCTTATATTTTTTTATTAATTCATTTAATTTATTTTCTTGGTCTTGAAGATAATCATCAAATGAGTTGTCTCCTTCATCCTTGAATATGCTACCGTCGAGGGTTTTAAGCTTTGATACTTCTGCTTGTTGCTCTGTTATTTTATCTAAAATAGCATCTGCACTAGCAACTCTTATATTTTTCCTACCCTTCACTTTAACAGGTTTGACAACATTTCTAAAGTCATCATCTAAGTCATTTGGGTGTGCAGAATAATTTGTTTTGTAATTATCAACCAATTGCTTGTATTGTTGTTCTTCTGAACTTAACTTGGATTGTAAATCATTTAAAGTATCAGTATCGTTAGTTGAAGCTATCTTAACGCGATAATCATAAATCGTTTTTAGTGACTTCTCAATGTCTTTTAAAATATCTTCCTTATTAGATAGTTGGGAAGTGTTAGAATTGCCATTAAGAACATTGTCAAGATTATTCGCTTGTTTACCTTGTATGTTCTTCAAAGAAATATTAGTAAGGCTTCCATCTGCCTTAACTGTACCACTTAATTTTTGCCATTCATTTTTAGCATTTTTTACATTGGCGGTGAATTTAACCATACCGTTTGTGGCACGAGAAATTTCAGCATCCAAAACCCCTATGTATTTGCTATTATTACTTAAAGCATCAACATTATCCTTTAACCATTGCTCCGAATTGTTATCATAAACATCTTCATCAATAAAGTTCTTATTATTGTTTACTGTATTACGTGCATTTGTTAATTGACTTTGGCTTGTTTTAAGCAAAGTAGTTAAATCTTTAAGAGCTTCGCCTTGTTGAGCTAAAATTGTAAGATTATCTAAGAAAGCAAAACCACCATCATTAATTTTATTAAAACTATTTACTATACCGTCAAGACCAGTTTTAAGATTTTTAAACTTGTCCAATGCCTTGTCGGTAATGCCTAAATTCTTTAATTCTTTAAGCTTAGATAATTCTTGAACCTTACTTAACCAATCATTATCTAAAATTTTCTTTAAAGCTTCTAGTTGAGTTATAAGTTTAGAGGTGACTTCTTCAGGTGCTTTTATTTTAATAGAAATAGTAGAATTTTCTTTGATTTCTTTTAAGGTTTGATTAAGTGTTTCTGCATTGGATTGAGTTGTCTTTAAATCGTTTTGAAGTTTTTCTGGTTTATTGTTTGAAGAATTTTCTGTTGCAGTTGTTTTGGGTTGAGGTGAAACATTACCTATATTAATATTTTGTAATTCTGTCGCCGAGGCTTTGATTTTTTCTATATGTTCTTGAATGGTTACCAATGTACCAATTAAAACATCTAATGAATTAATCTCCCTCTGAACAGTACCAGTAACAACTTGTTCTTCTTCTTTAAATGCCTGTGTCTTTTTATCTACTGCCGAAGTGACTTGAGTGATTGCGGTTTTTAAGCCTTCAAAAGAAGTTGCTTCAGACGAAACATCAGAACTTTCATTTGGGACATTTAATGTTTCTTCTTTGATCGCTTCTTTAGGCTCTTCTTTAATTACTTCTTTAGGTTTTTCCTTAGACGCTTCCTTGAAATCTTCACTGGTAGACAGTTGCTTTGTTTCTTCAAGAAGTTCCTCTTGTTGACTGATAATTTTTTCATAATCAATGTTATATTGTTCAGTAATCCTCTTAAAAAAATCGTCTATCTTTGATTTTTTATCCTTATAGTTTTCTCCAACATCACTACTTTGAAGTAATTCATTAAAATATTCTCTTGATGTAATAAAATCACGAATGTCATCTTCTCCAACTCCTTGTGGCGAGCGTTCTTTAAATACGATATCCATCATGCTCTTTTGAAGTTTCGAATATAAATCCCGTAGTTCCGATTGATTATTTTGTGGGGTGGATGTTTTTTCTTTTAAGGATTCTTTAGGGACTTCATTTATAGAATCTTCTTTAATATCATTCGTCGAGACTTCTGGTGGAGTGATTTGTTCTATTTCCTGAATAAGTTCCTTTTGATGATTAATGATTGCTTCATAATCAGCGTTATGTTGTTCAATGATTTTATTAAAAGTTCTATCTATACTAGATTGACTATTTTTATAACTTTCTCCAACTTCATCACTTTCAAGCAATTCATTGTAGCGTTCTCTTAAAGCAATAAACTCACGAAGGTCATCTTCATTAACATCTTTTCCGTTACCTATTGCAAGCCTAATATTATCCGAACTATCTTGAACTTTTTTCAGTAAATCTTCATTGCTTAATTTACGAATATCTGATATTTTATTTTTTATATTAGATAGTTGTTCGTCAGTTACATTAAGTTCCGAATTGGTTACATTAATCTCTGCATTAGTTTGTGATAATATATCTTTTACTTTTTGAATATCAGCTAATTGTTTCTCTTTGAGAGTCGGATATGTAGTACTCATCATGTCGTATGTGTCATCAAGACCAATCCGATCCTTCCCATCACTAATGAACATATTAGTATCTGGGGCTTCAGTTTTAAGTCTATCATATAATGCAAAAAAATCTTCACGTTCTTTTTTTGCAGGTTCATAATCTTCGTCTTTTACAAGCTTCTCATGTATCTCCCTCATCTTCTTATAAGCAGTATCGTAATCCATTTTCAGAATGTCAGCTATTCTTTGTTGAGATTTCGTCAACTCTGCAACAGTATCAGTTCCCGAATTATCAGAATCAGATGAATCGTTCATATCGCTTTGTCTGGCAACGTTATTTAATCCAGCCTTTTCTCTTTTGGCGTTAATACGTGCTACGGAACTTTCGTTAAATTGAAAGGCTTTGTCAATCAATTTATCCCTAATATCTGTAATTGTGCTATTATCTATGCGATTTTGTTTTTTAATATATTCATCGACCGCATCTCTAGTGTTATTTTTATAATGTTCAAGATCTCTACCAAAAAAATCATATTTAGAATCATTTTGTGCCAAAGACTCTCTAAATTCTTTTAATTGAGGAATTATTTTTTCTGTGTTTAATATTTTCCTATAAAAATATTCCAATTGATTATTATAACCAACTAATTCTTCCGAGCCTTCTGACATATGTTTCTTTTCAAGATTTAATTTTTCAAAAACATTTAACAAAAGTTGATATTGTTGAATTTTTTGATTTATATCTTCACTTGTATTATCAATATTTGATGAAACAAAATCTCTCAGCTTTGGAGAAATATTCTCGTCAACAGTATAACCAGACTCTTTTTTGACATATGGCTTCAGTGCTTTAGTAAGGGTTGCTTGTGCCGGATTTGCATCTATAATTTGTTTCCTATATTCGGCAAGATTTGCCGTTCTATTTGCTATGTTTTGTTTGAGTTTTGCAATCTCATCAACTTCTGGCAACAATTTAGATATCTGATTCTCCGACAAGGGATTTAACAAATCATTAAACTTGCTTTCCTTTACAACCGAATGCAGTGCTTCCATTCTATTTGTAAAATCGGTAATATAATTTAAAGCATCATCAGCGGAGGTTGATCGTAAAATGTTTAAAAAGAAATCACTAACAGGTTGCGTAACTTTGACATCTTTTAAAGTAGTTCTGTTCAAAATTTTTAGTGCATCCTCGGCTTGTTTTCCTATTTCATCACCAATCGAACTAAACTTTCCTTCAACTTCAGACTGTAATGTCTTATCCATGCTATTAACAGCTTGTTTAATACTTTTATTGTCTGCTTGTGCCATTAAAGACAATATTGCAACATTTTTATTTGCCATTCAATTTCCTCCTTATATTATTTGAAACGTAACAATTGATATTGTTGTTTAATTGCCGCATTATAACCAACTTGTTTTATATTATCTTGGAATCTTTCATCATCCATTTTATTAAGTACATAGGTTTTGGGAGATTGTTTATCCCGTATGACAGGATATCTTCCATCAATTCCACTCGCACTTCCATGAATGCCTTTCTCCCAAGCTGGCTGAGCAATATAAAATGGGTCAATGAATCTTCGACTATTAAAACCACCAACAACATAAGGACTCATATTGTGAGTGGATATTCTTACACCACCATAATATTGTCTTCCATTGTTATGTTTATAACGTGAGAATGAATTGTTTTTTAAATCATTTGTTCTGTCATAATATTTTGGAGTGTAATTAACATAGAATCTTTGAATTGCTTGTTGTGCAAACTTTGTTATTTCATTTGCAGCTGCATCAGCATATGCCTCTGCAAAAGTTTTTAAATATTTTTCTACATCTTTCTCTAATGCTTTTTTGTTTATATAAGATATAGCCATCTGTGTAATCACACTCCTTTCTCAGCCATTTATCTGCTTATCTTTTTTAGAATTTTCTCAACCTTATTACCAAGTTTATCTATATCTTCTTCAGTCATATTTTCAACTTTTTCTTTTATCTTCTCAATCAATGGGGAAGTAGTAGCTGTAAAAATATCCACTATTCTTTGAACTTGATTAGAAATAAAAGCATGATTCTCGTAATTGTTTTGAATAAAATCATCAAATACCATTTTCAAAATTGTTTCAAAAGAAGTAACTTCACGTTGTGGCATAAGTCGAATGAGTTCATCAACCAAACATTGTTCTTCCAACAAATCATATTCTTCAAGAATGTTTGAAAAATCAACTGTTATATTCGTGTATAAATCAATCAAATTAAACACATACAGTAAGTAACGCAAAGATGAGTTTATCTTAATCTGTCCATTAACTTGACCGTCTACTTGATTTGTAGATGATAATTGTACTATTTGATCGGCAACAGATAATTTAGTTGCGTAGTTCACATAATTATCACCAACAAACTTTTTTATGTACTTTTCTTTCTTGTTAGTTACATCATCAGTCTGTTTCTTATATCCGTCTACAAATTCTTTAACTGTAATAATCTTATCCATATCTAAAATCCTCCATTTATTCATACTTATTGACTAAAGCTTGTGCGATTAAGATTGCATCCGCTTCGTCATCGTTGACTTTTTTATTAAATAACTTTTCAACTGTTTGAACACTCCATTGTTTTAATTCGTCACGTTTACGACCTTTTTTCTCGTTGCTAATCAAAGCACGCCATTCGCTCGGTCTAAACATAACAAATTCAACATTGTTATTAACACACCAACCATAAACAGCACCTAAAATCATAGTTAACATTCTTTGTGACGATGCGTTACGCGTAACAGCCGTAGTTTCAATCGCCACTATATCTACTTTTAAAGCAGATAATTTCTCATATATGGAATTCACCATGTCTTGCATACGAATATCGCTATTCTTTTGTTTGCTAAAATTTAAAACCCCACTGTCGGTAAAGTTTCCATTGACGTAGTAACTCCAACCTGTTTTAGTTGAGGAAGTATCCAAACCTACTAAAATTGTATCTTTCATAAAATCTCCTTATCATTTGGTCAAGGGGAGAGCAGTTCAGCCTTTTGCTCTCAAAAAAATACCCCTGCTAAACGGCTGAACTAAGTTTAGTAGAGATATTTTTATAGGTGAGATAATTAAAATCTCACCATTATAGTTCATGATTATTCCATGCTTTTTTCAATCTCGCATGGTCTTCTTTTGAAAACACAAAAACAAATCTTCCAGGATTCTGTTTTGAATCCAAAATTGCTTTTAATTCTGCATTTCCTCTAAACACATAAGCATTACTTTGCAACGCATTTTCAAAAAATACACATTGTTCTGGGTCATATGTTTTTTGTGTTATTGAGTTATATAGTTCCATATTTTCTCCTTTTCCTCAAGCGTAAAAAATAGGGGGTAGATAGTGAAATCTACGCCCCTATATTGGTTTCTAAATCACTATTCACTATCTTTTTATCTTTCATATTTTCTTTAACTACCTCATCAGTCTTTTCCTCCGAAGTAGCTACATTCTTTGAACTTTTTGCTTTTGTCGTTTTTGTACCTTTAACTTCTTTTACTATAGCTTTTAAGTCAGCTTCAATTTGACCACCATATTTAGTGAAGTCGGTTACATTATATTTATCCAAAACATCTACTACATCTTTTGCTGTTTTGTCGTGGGAATTGTAACCCGATAATACCGCCCAAATATCGTGACATTCTGCCTTATCCCAACAAGTCATCCATATAGGCTTGCCCTTGTCTGCATCACAATTGGGACAGTAATCATATTTTGCTCCACACAAAACACAAACTCTGTTTGCCATTGAAAGTCTCCTTTCTAAAGTAATATAGAGGGTAGAACTCCACCCTCTATACATACGTTTTAATTAGTTTTCTTCAATATCATCCTCTGATAGATATATTGTAAACATTTCGCCATTAGCACCACAATAATCCTTTTGAGCCGAACCTGAGAATGATTGAGTATCTTCAGTGTTTAGGCTGATTGTATTATCTGGTGACATTTGGAATGAAGGGAACACAATATAAGCGTGACGAAGCGTTTCCTTGTCGCAAGGGTCTGCAACAAGAACCGAAAGAGTAAACTTACATGTCTTAGGGAACTTGTCAGCAGCTTGAGTAAGCTTGATACCGCTTTCAACTTCTCTATCATACTTAATTTGAATTTTACCTGTAATATCAGTCGGAAGAGTAAGCTTCTTTTCTGAAAGCGTAAATTCTGTTTTAGATGCAGCTGTGTTCATCTTATACTTCTTATTCGGATCAGGAACACCTGTATTTGTTAGTCCATTAATATGAACAACACCGCCAGCTGGTATGTCAGGAAGTTGATATTCCTTATTTGTACCTGTAAGAGCAATAGTATCAGTATTGATTGTAAAAATTCTCGGCATAAGAATCTTATTGCTGTTTGATGCAATTTCTTTATCTTGACCAAACTGAAGAGCTGCAAGAGATGTTGAGAATACTGCATTTTCAGCAGATATTTCAACAGACTTTGATGTAAAGAATCTCATAATTAGAGCACCAACAGCATCTGTTTTATCTTTTGTTTCTGATGTTGTTTCAATAGAAACATTTTGTAGCTGATTAACACCGCCAATAATGTCACCAAGTGAATTTTCAAATATACCTTGTAGTGGGCGGTCAATAATTAAATCTTCAAATTGAATAGCCATAATTTACCTCCTAAAAATTTGCAATAAAAAAGACGTTATGAAACGTCTCTCATCCAATTAAATTGTTTTTTATTTATTTTCTTTGTATCTATCATTCCGCTATACATTCCATGAAGCAAAGCGTCTGTAGATACATATATCTGTGAACGCTGAACGGCGTCCATAAACTCATATATCCCACATTCTCGTAATTCTGATTTTTTATATTTAAAACCAGGATACGTCAACATTGCAGATATTAAGTTTTTGAGTTGTGAAACATAAGATTTATTTTTACTAAGTTCTATTTTTTGTCTGTCTTCTTCAATCATAACATCACGAGTAATACGATTCCTTGCTTTTTCTCGCTTTATTGTGAATCCGTGCAATTTTCGCAAATAACCCACCATATTATAATAATCACTTTCAGTAATTATACCGGTTATTTCGGGTGGGGAATTTTCGTCAACTTGACTGTACTGTAGTAATGCCAATTCATCATTTTCTTTATCTTTTACTGAATGTGTGTATGTAGAAAGGTCTAAATCACCTAATATAATAGATGTATCTTGCGGTCTTAAAGAATGACAATTAAATGCAAATAACTCAAAATCAGACATCTTATTCCAGTCAACCTCAAGCACATCCCATAATGTACTTTTCATATCACTTGGAATTGCACATAATTGAGTTAGCATAGAATAATATCTTCTTTCACCAAACTCCATAATCTCACCGACTGTTGGTTGATGTATAGTAATATAATCACTTACTTTATAATCATCACCAAAAAACATTTGCAACTCATCATACTGAAACTCAGTTTGTTTACCCATTATGTATGAACCTCATTATTAATAATTCTTGTAGTATTATTAACAGTATGAGTGATTGAATTTGTTGTAGTAAATTCAAAAATAAGAGTTCGAGTAATGAAGTTTGTGTCAGTGACTGAGCCTTGATCTTTGACGAGTTTGCATTGATTGCCGAAGATATTCGACCAATTAAAATGCCTACATAAAATACCACCGATTAAATCATGACGAGGAATGCCTGTGTTTTTATCAATAGCGTCTTTGTTATTACACAAAACCGTAAATACGACATTACAATATTTGTCAATACCGTTATACTTCGGCGTTTCAGAAAAACTCACATCATAACACAAAAAATTCTTAGATTCAGATTGAGATTCTGGAATAAATAAATAGGGACGAATGTTATCTCCAAAATATAGACTCCAATCACCGTCATAATTTATATTTCCATTTTCGAATAATTCGCTTTCTTTATTTACATCATGTAATGCATATAGCAAAGCAACGTTATTCAACAGCTTTTGTTTTATTTTTTCTTTAAATCTTATGTTATCGTAGTCAGGAGTACAAGCATAATTGGCTAATTCTACAATTAATTCTTTTTGAGTAAGTATTTGTTCTGCCATTTGTCCTCCTTATAATGCAATAATCTCTAATTGAATCTTACCTACCAATTTTTCAATATTGCATTCAATATTTAATTTATCAGCAAGATAAGTTCTATCATTAGAGAATTTTATTTTTATATGATTTTTACTTGGTTGTTCAAGCCAAGTAACTAAATCCGAATTTGTTATATCTTCATCATTCAAATAACATCTCCAACAATCTATTGAGAATTTGTCCAAATATTTATTCGTTATATCAGTACCCGAACTATCAAAAATAGCAACTTTTAAAAGTTTATAACTACCACCTGCTTTAATAGTGTTGGTATTACATGAGATTTGAATTTTATTTGAACTGTTATCTTCAGTAGTCTCTGGTTCAATGTTGGTTGAATAATAGTCTGCATACATTGCAAAAATGTCATCTTTGTCTTCTTTATCTATATAATCAGCAAAAGGTTTCCAAACATCTTGATACAATGTAAGCTTTTGAAGACCAAAAGGTTGAGTAGTTTCAACTTTACTGATTTTCCAAACAATCGGAACATCAATCGGAGCACTCATTACTATGCGTTGATTACTATTTTTATCATCAGAATGAGTATAATATAATTTCTCGGTTATACTGTTCATGGGCAACCAAGCCATATTCTGATTTTCAATAGTAGTATAGACATAATTAGACCACAATCCACTATTATATGAATTTTGATTTCTTGTAACTCCCCACATTTTGCGTTTAATGCGTTTATTATTTTGAACTTCAATCCAATGAAAATAATAATTACAAGGTAAGATACTATATTTTATGAATTGATTTCCGACTTCTTTTGAACAAATAAGCCATTTGTGATATACTCCGTTATCATCAGGAATATCACAATACAAACCAATAGGGAAGGTTGCTCCATATTTATTTGTAAAATTTTCTTCATAATAATATAAATCGTCACCCTCATTAAATTTTAATTTCTGATTCGGACGAAGTTGTAAATGATACTCAACTTGGTCTTTTGACAATGTTCCATATTGAGTAACAATGAATTTTGCGTCTATAGGTGTCTTAGAAGTTGAAGAATAGTCCATACCTTGGTTTAAATGATTATTATCATCATGGAAATAATCATAAATATAGCATTTTCTACTTTGTATATCTTCAAACCAAGTCTGTTCTTCAATCATGTCCGACTGACGCTTTCGGACTTGCCCGTTTGTAAGAACACCATTACGCAAATGAGTTCTTTTATATAAGTCTAAAGACAGCACTTAATCACCGCCCTTGATTTTCAAAACTTCTGAGCCGGCATCCAGTAAAAGCTTTCTATACAATTTAAAATTAAAATCTTTTTCATCATATAGAGACAAAGCCTGTTCAAGTAAACTCATAATTGTTACAAGCTCTGACGGCTCATATAAAAGCTTATTTAATCCACCTAACCTATTCAATAAGTTGACAAAAGCCTCATTAACATTTATGTATTGATATTCTTGCTTCGTATTTGGATCTGCACATAATAATAAGAAAAATATAGATTTACGAATAGACTGTTTTGTTAAATCTATTTGTCGTTGTGAAAAATAACCGTATTTATGTTTCATGACACTATTCCTCGCTTATATATGAATTAATAATATATCCGTGGTCTCTAAGAAGTTTTCTTAAAGATATATTAGCGTCTGACAACAATGAACGTAATTCATTTAAATGATTTGCTTGGGAATAAAATTTTTCTTCTTTACCACCAAAAAATTGTTTTACATTTAGAATTGATTTTACTTTAGGTTCTAACCATTGAATAATCATTCCTTGTGCAAATACTTCAATGACAAATAATTCGTCAGAATTATCGTCTATAGAATTTTTTAATTCCCAATTCATTTTTAACACTTCATCATTAAGACTAAATGTTTTAAATTTAACACGAACATAGGGGAGGGAGGCAACTGAATGTAGCCACCCTTCCATATTGTCGTAAACAGTCTCTTCGTCCAATTCTATAAAATCATAATCTGTGCATTTTTGTAGGAAACGAGAATATATATCTTCATAAGAAGATGTCATCTCGCACCTCCTTAATCTCCATACAATTCAGTCATTGTCATAAACTTTGTATCGTATATTTCGTCTAAAGTTTTTATCTTTGAAACACTATCTATCTGACCATTCATAATCATTGATGAAACTATATTCTTGATAGATTCCTTTGCACCCGAAGGCAATGAATTGATTGTCAACTTCATACTGTTTGCGTCCAAATCGGTAATTACACTTCTTAAATCCTTAATAGAATACATGTCTCCATATATTTTTTTTACATTAGGGAAAGACTCCAAGAAATCATCATCTTTGATGATGAAATATGGTTCAGTAATATGCTTTTTCCCTGAACGAATAGCAGCAACCAAATCTTGATATTCTACCTCCGTTTCATCTCCACGAGCAGCCCAACTATAATGAATATTTGTCTTTAAGCCAAACATGCCAAGTTGACCGGGTGTTATAGACATACATAGAATAGGGTCAGAGTCTTTGAAAACTCTTTTCTTTTTTTCAGTAACCTTTTCCGCTACTTGTTCTTCAACTTTTTTTGCTGTTTCAGTGTTAACTGATTGGTCAGTAGTTTCTTCTGTTTTCTTTTCTGTAACAACTTTCTTTGTATATGCCATTAATCAAATCTCCTTTTACTCTGTCCATATGTATTAATTTGCAATATTAAAGACACCATGGTACTTGTCCAAAATTACAGCAATACCCATTTCACGTTGAACTTCATATGTCTGGAAGTCATCGTTTCGGTCACCCTTTTCACTCTCTTCTCTAATTTCCGTTTCACCAACATCAGTGAACTTAACAAATTTATTATCAACGTTAGGCATAATATACAATTTACCTGGCTTAATAAGTTTCTTTGTAACATCGTTCTTTACAAATCTTTGTGGAATTTCTACAAGTGTATTAACACCATATGAACCAAGTCTACCTAGTCTTGCTCTTTCTTCTTTCTGACTATCAGCAATCCAATCTACATCTTGAAGTCTTTCAAGCTTTTGTAGATCCGACTTTAAACCAAGAATAACGGCAGATGCGCCACCATTTGCACCTTCAACATCTTCAATTAGTTCATCAAACTTGCTCTTATTTTCCTTAGTCAAATCATCTGTAATTACAAACTTATCTTGTGCCGGTAGCTTATTATCTGCTTCTACAAAAGCAGTAAACATATCATTCTGAATTTTTTCTTGGAAAGCAATTGAAATTGCATCAACAAATTCAGACCAATCTTTTCTACCAGTAAGATAAACATCAATATCCATTCCGACTTTTATTGCATAATTAGAAGTTTGAACAGAAAAACTTTGTCCTTCCGCCAATTTCTGTAATGAAAGGTCATGGTGGTCACCCGAAACCTTAGCAACAGTAAGAATAACATCGTTGTTCTTAACCCAATATTCATTTTTATCACCATTGGCAATGTTCTTGCTTTCAACAAAATCATTGAAGAATTCATTATCCTGAAAACCTGTTGTAACCTTGAAATCGACAGCTTCCTCAAGAACTTCCATAAGTTCAATACCATTTCTTCTCATGGCTCTCTTTATATCTCTTCTTGTTGGTTTGTAACCTTCGTCAAAGCCGAGAATATCCAAACAAACTTTATTAATCTTTTCATTTGCTTGCGCAGAACTTACCTTATTACCATCTTCATCAAATATCTGAATACCATGTGTATAGTCATACAAAAAGCTCTTAAAACCTTCATAATCATTTTCAGGTTTTGAAAACACTCTTGTTAAATTATCTGAAATTCGCATTTATTTAACCTCCTTTACTTTTATTAGGCTACTGTTAGCTTTTTGTTAGCTACACCTGTTATAGAAGAACCAACTTCAGGCGTACCATTAAAACCTTCCGCAGAAACCTCAAAACGATCGTACTTTACCAAACCATAACAACGAACTATATCACCGGTCTTGTTGTATAGGTTGCTTTCTTTCTTCCATTCATTTGTCCATTCTTCTGCACCTACTGGAACTTGATATACCAAAACTGCATCACCAGGGTCGGTAACCAATACAAGATAATTACCATTACCCATCTTCTCTACAATCTTTCCTTCAAATTTAGTAACAGCAGCCTCCTTAAACAAGTCAAGACTATCCCAATCTCCAACGGCTATCAAATTACCATTGTCTGTATCGCTGCCCAAAAGGATTGAAAACATATGACCGCCGTATGTACCACCAGACAATACATTTGATGGGTTTGCAGTGGCATGTTTTGCAATCTCATATTTAATGCTCATGTTTGCCATTTTTATTTCCTCCTCTTAATTTTTTACATAAAAAAAACACCCTCGAATCGATACACAAGTGCGTATCAACTCAAGAGAGCGAATATTATTTAAATTTTAATGTACCATATTTACTTGTCTTTTTTTCATTACTATTTGGATTAGAAAAATGTTTAACTCCAGATTTCTTTTCTACTTTTGTTTCAACATTGCCGCCTTGCAAAGCGTATTCTCCAACAAGAATTTTAACTTCTTTTACAAGTTCTTCAGGAGAATACTTGTCCATATTTTCATATAGTTTTGCAAAAGGTTCATTGATAAAATTACCCTCATCGTCTTTTGCGGAAATGATTTCATATGCTTTATCAGTCAAGACTTTTTCTCTTTGAGAATGAAGTTCTTTGGCATCAGTTTCATTTTTAAAGTCTACCAACGCTGCATAATTTGAACGCATAGACTGCAACTCTGCAAATTCACTGTCAGTCAAAAGTTCACGATGTAAGTTGTATCTTTCGCCATCAAAAGAAACATTTTCTCCATCTTTTGTATAATTCTGACCGAAAATCTTATTGCCGTCCCAATTCTCATATGTAAAATGATCGTCATAAACAGCATTAATAAAATACCAATCATCGTCGGCAGATTCGAACTCGGACAAAAGCTGATATAAAGCATATCGTATATCTTCATGAGAAATCTCATATGTACGAACAATCTTTTCAAACTTCAGTCCTTCATTTTTATTATCGTTGGAAGGATCTTCAGAATCTTTATTTTCTGAATTATCATCAAACATCTCTGCAAACTTTGTTTCAAGTTCTTCGTCTGACATTCCCTCGTATTCGAATGTCACATCTTCGGCAGTCTTACCATACTTGGCAAGCAATTCTTCAAATTTTGTCATCTTATTATTTACTCCTCCTTCCTTTGAATTATGGCGAGCAATTTGCTCTTTATTGAATTTAGAAAGCGTATCTTTAAGACTCTCTAAAAGTTCAAACAATTCTTCGTCTCTATTAAATTTAATAGAATTATTTTCAACACTAAAATCAGCAATATCTAATCTTGCGTTTTTCATTCCTTCTTCAATATCTTCTAAAGTATCGGGATTTTTACCCAAGCATGTCGCACCCATAATCACAACATCAGTTAATTCAAGTTCTTTTGTTGAAGCATTAAAAGACATTTCATTAACTGCCAATTCAACACTGATTTTTGTACCGCCTTTTCGTTCAATTATTGAACAAGCATCAGTATATTCTCTTGGAATTGCACAATACCCATACAAAAAATTATGACCAGTCTTTTCTTCAACTTCAAACGTAGGTTTATCAGCAGTAAAACATCCAATTTGCTTTTCAAGATAAATCGGATTGCCGTCATTATCAAATGCAATATCATGAGATGTAAAGTCTTTTAATGTTTCACCTGTTTTTTCATCTACATATTCCATGAAATTAGCCAAAATCGGCTTATAAGCCAACGTTTTTGAAGCTTTAGTTAACGCATCATCAGTGACATTAGAATGATTTCTATTTAAACCTGAATGCATTAATTTCACCTTACAATAAAGTAATGAATTATCTCCAGTTTCTTCAACTTCAAAATTTGCTGGAACTTGTACTGATAATTGATACCCCGTATCTTTCGAACTGAAATTACAAGATTTATTTTTATTTAGATAAAAATTATATAAATCATCTATTGTTAAAATCTTCTTTTTCATATATATCTCCTCCTTTCTTGATTATTGAACTCCTCAGAAAAGGGGAGTATTATATGAACAATACATTGCTATATTGAACTTTACTTTTGTCTATGTCGTTTGAAAATTTTGTTGTTGTATTATTAAGAAATGTATATATTCCGCTTGTTTTATCTATCAGTTGAAACCCCAATTTCGTTAATAAATTTGCTGTTTCAACATCAGAAACTTTAATAAATTTTTTGCCCATTGACATCACCGCCTTATTTATTGTTTAGGTCTTCGTCACGAGTTCGTAATCCTGCATCTGTTAAATCGGATTCATCTTTGGTATTTGAACCATCTCCACTTTGCGTATAAGAACTACTTAACGGTTTGAATTTCGTTGAAACAGACAAAATATCTTCTTCTAAGAAATTCAAAGCCATTGTTTCTTTTGCCGAAAAACCATTTAAAGAGTTTACCATTAACTTTGTTGATAATCCATACTGTGCCGATTCCAATAAAGATTTTCTGAAATCTTCTTTTTGAAAAATACCAACTTCAAAGAATTTTACTTTACAATGATCTTCGCCAACATAAAAACGAAGTAGTCTATTTATAATAGCTTCAATTTGTGGAATAATAGGGGACATAATAAATTCCGTATCTGCCGCTACACCATATTTGAAAGCAGTTGAATTTGATGCGGAATTTAGATTTAATATCTGAGCACCTCCGGCACTATTCAAAATTTCTTTTGTTGCCTTTTCAACTTTTGTAACATCACTATCCGCACCACTATCAGGAAAACTAATTTCATGTAATTCACCTGGTACAATAGCCGCTGAAATATAGTCGGGAATGGCATCATTTATCATTTTGTTAAAATACTCAATCATTATTTCTGGGTCAACACTCCAGTTATCTGGTTCGTCATTACCCATAGTTTTCATCTCAAGCCATACTAACTTGTATATATTTGCAGCTTCTTGAACTGCTTGATAATCAGCCATATCCATTAAGTCAATTAAACTCAAGAAAATCGGAGTAAATGGGGGAACAACAGTCTCCCAATCCTCCGACCTGAATTTAGTACATACTGCATATTCTTCAGGCATTTGTTGATATTTGTCGCCCGAACTTTCATATGCTTTATATAATGAAGTAAATGGTTCACCATAATACTCTAGCAAATCAGCATTTTTTCTGAAGTAAGACATATCCATGGCAAATGAATATGAACCATCGGTAAATACTCCGTTGATTTTACAATAATCTGCATCTAGCGGAAGCCAAAACATACCTTCGCCTTCTGTATAATACGAGCAAGCATAAAACACATCTTCTCGCATATTTACAACTGCTGATTTAAAAACCTCATATTGTATGTGCATATCATCCAACACATTTAATGTTGCTTCATATGATTGTAAAATACTATCTTTGTCATTATCTTCAACTAAACTATAATTAGGGATAACAGAATGAATGCTTGTGTCTATTTGATTTGCATAATACTTACATAATCTGTAATAAATTTCTGAACGATAAAATAAATAACGTGATAAATTACGTAGATTTGCCTCATTTGAACTAACATTTTTTATATATGTCTTAACTGATTCTTTTGAATAGTTATTTATTGTTCTAAGTTTGGTATTTTTATTTTCATTCCTTAAACGTTTTAAAGCATCCATGCTTTTGTCAAATTTTTCTAAACGTTTTTTATTTTTTTCATAAAACTCTTTCATTTCTGCAATAGTTGGTTGTTTTTTATTAGGTGAGTTATTCACCTCTTCATTATTCTTCAATAAAACTCACCCTTTCTTATATTGAAGAAAATCTTTTCGCTTTCCTAATAGGAAGCATATCTACAAGATTTCCTGTTTTCGGTCGTTTTCTTTGCGTTATATTTTTTCTTCGCTCACACATAAGAGCATAAGATGCAAGAGCACAAGTGTAACTTCTATCGTCGTGAAGTTTGTTTTCTTTTTCGGGAGTTAACATAAATGAATCCTTGCCAGACTCTCTCGGTTTACGCACCATATTCACAATTTCTTCTTTTAGGCTATCCAAGTTTGCCAAAGCAATCCTATCTTGCCAATCCAATTTAATTGTTTTTGTATTTACTGATTGAATCTTGTCCAATTCTTTTTGGAATTGCTGGTCATATTCATCTTGTGGAAGATTTTTTTCTTTAAGTTGTTTTTTTATATCTTCCTTTGCTTTGTTTAAAACGTCTTCATCAATATCAAAAACTGTTAAATAATCTTTATTATCATATGGTGCAGTAAATGTAATTTTATCTTGATTCATTAATTCAATCATTGCTTCATACATTTCAGATTTATAACCGGCTGGATTTATAAGATGTATCTTATTTACGGCATTGGGAAACTTACTTACATATTCAGAAGAATATTCTTTATCTATAAGTCCTCTATGTGTTATTCCTGCCGAATCGACCCAATCCTCCATTAAATAATCGGCAATATTTACGCCACTACCACCTGAACCGGCATCAATATAAACACCAATAATATTACCATATCCATCTGCACCACCGTTATAATCCAATATGACTTTTTTTAAGTATTTTATTTGATCTTGTGTTTGCATTGGCGACTTAATCTTTTTACCAACATCAATAAGATTCATACAATTTACTAAACGCATTTTCTTTTCAGTTGAGCCATCTGGCAATTTAGAATCGTATATTTCTCCAACAAGAATGACCGAGTTATCTCGTGATCTGGCTGGGTCATATGCAATTACAAATTTCTTATCACCCGTATCATTATAAAGTAATGGTTTGTATACTCGTTCATTGCGAGTAATAACTCCACGTCTTATAATTGCATCCGAACCTGCGTCAGTTGTAAATTCACAATAATACTCTCTACGTGCTTTTTCGGGATTAGAACGCATGTCAGACTCTATCATTTCTCGTGTAAGAGCAGGTGTAGTGGGGATATTCATAATAGTAGGTTTCATAACTAAATCGCAATCAATTTGGGCTACAAAATAATCTTTATTTCCCATAATCATTTGTTTGCTAAAATCACGATACATTGTATAAAAGGGAGTGTCTGTAGAAGAAGCAGATGAAACATAAACTAATTGATTAGGAATAGGTTTAGGAATGGCTAATAATCTTGTTTGGTCTATCATATTTCCATCTTTATCAAAACCAGTAGCAAATTCGTTTTTTGTGGCACAAAAAGCCTTATAAACAGAAAGTAAATCTTGAGACAAAAAAGCACTTTCGTCAAAAATAACACATGAGGCTCGAGCGCCCCTATTACGATCGATATTCGACGAAAGCGTTCTGGAGAACGAACCATTATGTAAACTATATGTAAAACCACTTGGATTGTGTGAAAAACCATCGCCACTTGCATTTGGAACTTCTACTTCATTTTTGAAAATATATCCAGAAGAATTTATTAATGAAGCTATTCTGTCATTCGCAATATCCTCTAATTTTTTAAAAGTTGTAGCTGATTGTTGACTGCTACCGGAAGCAATATAACAGTTCCAAGGTTGAATAGCTAACATTTGTTTTGCCATTGCAAATAAAACAATCCAAAAACTTTTACCATATGCACGAGATGCACATATCATAACTTGGGGAGTAGCCCATGACATTTGCATTAAATATGCTTGAGAATCTAACAGCTGTATATTAAAAAAATCTTTTATAAACTTAACGGGGTTTTCTTGATAATAATTTTTTTCTTCGGCAATCCTTTGAAAACCTTCCACCTTTCGAGAACTCATAGGATATATAATATCCTTATGATATATTTTTGTGTGATTTTCTATTCCCAAAAGTTCTCGAACAAATGAAGCACCATATATACATCTATTTGCAATTTCATCATTATATACAACTGGATATTTAAACTGTTCCATATAATTCTTCCTCATATTTTTCAATAGTATCCCTGTCATATCGAAACTCAGGTAGTATTTTCTTCTTCATTTTCCTTTTCCCTCCCTAATACATATGTATTAACAATGTTATCGAGGTCGCATAAATTAGCATCTTTCAATAAATTTTTATCTTGCATTGTATCTCGCAAATCTAAATTTTCTTGTAATAAAATACGAAAAGCTTCACGCAACCCATCATTCTCCTCAGTTAATGCACTTAGTTTTTTTCTTTGCTCTGCTACCATATCCGCCCATTCAGATTCATCGTTGTTCAAAGCTTTTAAAATAGCAGACATACTAATATCAGCAACTTGTTGCATACCTTTACAAGTTTCTATATTATATCCATTTATTCTTCCTTCTCTTAAATCGAGATCTTTAATTTTTTTCAATTTACCTGTCCAAGTATTTTCACCCTTTTTTGCATTCTTATTATATTTCAATGAAATACAACTATCTTGAGCCAAGTTCGTAATAATAGATGTAATTTTACTTTTACTATCTTGTAGAGTTTTAATTGTTGCTGAATTTTTTTCAATATTGTTTATATCAGACATTAATTTAGCAACCGTATCATCTATCTTTGACTGCTGAAGAAAGCCTCTAACTATTGAAATTGCAGATGAAGTTCTCATCATATCGTCATTAGCATCTTCGCTAGAATCCAATAATCCTAATAATTGCGAATATAAAAAAGGTTGATCTTCAATAGCCTCTTGTTCAAATGGATCATAATTAAGAAGACGTTTAACATCCTCTTTATTCTTTTGACAATCTTCATAAACGTCTTGCCCCAAATGCTCATTTATGATATTTACTTCAGTTTTTTCATCATCATAAACGATTTTTTCTTTATAAAAGTCCGAATCAAAAAATGTCAAACCAAGATAATTTACCATTTGAATATTTTTAATATAAGCCGACCATGCATTATGTTTTACCTTTCCGGCTATTAAATTTTCAGATTCCTGCACACTTGCGTTCCATACAGTATTTAAAAATGGTTTTTGCAAATATTTCAATGCCAAAATTACACTTTCCTTAGTCGGTTCATGTTCTTCTCCATTTTTATCTACTCTCAATGCTATTTTTCTCGCACATTCTCGACATATAGGAGTGCAAGTAGTTTCACCATACATCGGATCTGTATTCACATAGAAATGAGTTTCTCTATTTTTATGTTTTTTACACATTAAACAAAATGCAGTAGAATCATATTTCTCTATTTTTTCTTCTAACTCTTTAACTTTTTCTCTTGCTTGAGCAGCCGTTAATTTTACTGGTTGCTCAGTCTTTTTTACTGCCATAATTAACAGCTCCTTTAACATATTTTGAGGAAGTGCAGGATTTGCACCTACATAATTGCTTTTCTTCCTATATGACAAAAGAGCAGGGGATACCTACTCTTTCTTTGTTGATTTATTGTTTGTTGGGTTTAAATAAATGCCTCATCAGCATCATCTGAGTCTTCTCGGATTACATATATTTGAGTTGTTTCACTACTTTCATGTCCCAATAACTTTTGTGCCGTTTCTAAACTTCTGTGGTCATGACAAACAAGATTAGTCGCTCTACTTCGACGGAAGTTGTGCGGCGTACATCGTTTTCCTACGATTTCTGAAATTTCACCAATACACCAATCGTTAAATGTTCCTTCTCCAACTTGATGGGTTTCACCATTCTTCTGTTTAATAACAAACATATAAGGACAATCGTCTTCTCCACGAACCTCAAGCCATTTTTTTAGAGCATCCATAACATCTTGTCCAAACTGAAGATGACGAACTTTTCCAACAGAACTACGTCCTTTGCAACGAATTTCATGTGTCTTATACGACACAGATTCAACCTTTTGCTCTTTTCCATTTTCATCAATGATTGTAATCATTTTTCTTTTAGGCGTATAATTTACAACTTCTTTTAACAATTGTCTGGATTCTGCTCGTCTACAACCTGTTGAATATGTAAATTTTACATATGCGAGTTTTTGCCATTCTTCACGTTCTTCTAAAACTTTACACAAGTGTTCTATTTCCTCCGGTGTTAATGATTCTTTTGCATAAACCTTTCCTGTTTTTGGAATTTGCATCTCGGAAGTAACATAATTGCGAAATTGCGGATAATCGTCTTCGTAAAAATTTTCAATAAATTTATTAAAAGTACTCACCGATGACTTTTTAAACTTTATTCCTGATTCTGAAAATCCTCTAACAGCGAGCCAATTTAAATATCTTAAAAACTCTTTCTTACGAATTTCTGTACAATCTTTATCATGTAAATTGTTCTTCACCCAAACGAAAAATATCCTCAATGCACTACGATAGGCAATTAAACTTTTAGGCGAAAGATGCACTTGATTGTTAAGATAATCTTCTACCATATCTCGATTGAACTCATTTACTGTTAGCCATTCTTCATCAGTTATTTCTTCTGATCTATTCGCAGGTTTACCATCCATAAAAATCACTTCCTTCCTAAATTAAAACAACAAGTTTAACTAATTTTCTTTTTGACATATGCATTTCTTAAAAATTGTTTAGAATAGTCCAATTCCCCGGTTGTATTTCTGATTTTAACCCAATCAATATTATTCTGATAGAAATGTTCGATTTTCTTTTTTAACTCCAAAGACGGATTGGTCAATATATTTTCAAAATTCTCTCTAGTTAAATCACATGGAAATAAAATAAAATAGATAAGATTATTAGATTTTAATAAAAATTCTTTTTTAAATAATTTTTGTCTATATCTTTCTTTTGATTTACTTCGAGATATAGCTTTGTTAGCATAAAACCAAGTTTTATATTCACTTAAAATACCTGCAATCTCTATGTAAATTATTTTCCCGTCTATGTGTATGACATAATCACAGTTCATATTGCCTTTGTAATTTGGGATAAATGTCGAATACTTTACATCCCTAAAATAATCAATATTGTATTTTAGTCCCTTTTCTTTTAAATATTTAGAAAACATATATTCAAATTGACTCGTAACATGTTCATTGTCTGAAAAGGTGAAATTTATACCACATCCTTGCTTCCCAAATGAAATGTTATATTGTTCAAATATTTCTGATAATTGTTTAGAGTAATACTTCTTTGCATATTTTTCTAAAGTGTTATAATTACTCCAATTAGAGTGAGCATTGATTTCTCTAGTTGTAATAAAATTTCTTCCATCACTCCTAATAAAATCGCATATAGTGGCAATCATGTCATCAAAATCGTCTTTTGATAATTGTTTATCTATCATTGAGTCTATATTTATTTCTAATCCTAAATCCTGTTTCATTTTATTTAAAGAACCCCAGATATTACATATCATTTGAATGCTTACTTGTCCATACTTATAGCCTCTAAAATCATCATACATAAGAGGTCTATTGTATTTCTTTGCCATATCTAATATTATTTCAGTACATTGTTCTTTTGTCATATGTCTTGTGTAAAGTCCAGCCCATTCTTTGAAAGTATCAATATTATTAACAGTTTTATCAGGACAATTATTTACAAACCATCGTATATTTGGCAATTTGTATTTTTTACAATTCTCACCACGAGATAAAAGATACAAATTGTTTCCAATTTGCGGATTTTCATGAATTACTTTTCTTAATCCTTCAACATATTGATCATAATACTTTACATTAGGAGTTGATAACTCATAACAATTTATCTTCGCCAATTCATCATTTAATGTTGTACCATATCTTCTAAATCTATCCAACATTGTGCTATATGTAAATGAAAAGCCGTTTTCAATTGTATATTCATTATTTTTAGGAAATCTATTATTTTTATCATAAAAATTTTTTAGTGAATCAATAATATGTTCTTTTGTTAGCCCACTAGCATAATCACGATGTTGAACATCATATGTACATAAATACATGCCATTTCTTTCAACATTTTGTCTGTATTTTGAATATCGAATGCTCTTAATATTGTTACAATTAGGACAATCGCATTTTACATCAACATATACATTAGATGATTTTGGTAAATCTTTTGTTTTTACTTTTATTGTAGCTCCTTGTGGAATTACCCATTTATAGTTCTTTTTTATTCTTGGCATTATATAGCCAAGTCCTTCATAACGCGTGATTAGTCTATTATTTAATTCTATTTCAATCTCTTCATTTATCAATCCCATAAAATATCCTACCTTTCTTCCTACCATTTGATAATATATAGAATAGGGAAGAGTGGTAGGAACTCTATACAAATCGGCAGCTACTCCGACTTGCCCCTATTCTAAATATGTAATTAATCGTCAATCTAATTGAATGACGACCTACTTTCATATTCTCCGTTTCATAAACGAAAAACATAAAACATTGGCAATCAAGGAATTGAACCTCGACAAAGAAACCATTTTGCCCATAGAAAAAGAGTGTGCAATTTCTCACACACTCTCACAATTCATATAGTTCACCAACCGAATATTTCACGAATTCTGTCCATTTCCGCAAAATATTCATCCATATGATTCAGATTGTCTCTTACTCTACCAAGTAAGTCTTTAATCTCATCGTCTCTCAAATTTGATTTAACAACAACATACTTGCCATCATCTATATCATCAATCAACTCATCTTCATAGTCTTCTTCAACTTCATCAGCATAATCCACTTCATAAACTTCTGCGTTTTTATTCAAATTACAATGAATTAGTCTTGACGAGCAATCACTGAAAATATATAGTACCTCACTATCATAATTGAAATATTTGTCATTTCTCTTAGCCGGTTCAACGAAAACCTCATAATCATTATTGATAGACAAAATATATTCGTCGTCATAATCAATCACGCCACTCAAGCCTATCTCAAGTGATATGAAGTAAACATCATCATAACGAGCCAATTCTTTTATAATTGGTTCAATATCTTCATAATGTCCAATTACCGATATATTCTTAAATTTCGTTGATTGTGAAGCGAGTTCAAATATAATATCATCAGCCAAAGTTGTCATATCATCTACTATGTAATTCTTCATATGTTTAACCTCACTATTATTCGTTGATTTGATCTTTAAATGCTTTCTTGAATTCTGCCTTTGGTGCATACTTTGCTGATATAGCAATAGCTTCACCTGTACGAGGGTTTTTACCTGTTCTTGCTTCTCTATGTACCTTTGTAAACTTTACAAAACCAGTAATATCAACAACACCCTCTGTCAAAATGCCGTCCTTTATAATATCAATAACCGAGCTAACAACTTCTGTTGCTACCTTCTTTGTTACATTGTTCTTTTCTGCATATACTGCGATAATATCGTTCTTTTTCATAATTAATTTTCCTTTCGTTCTTTACAATTATTTTTTTAACTTAACTCAATAGGGTAGTAACAAACTACTCCATTTTTATTACACACACATACCATCTGTGATGCCTTTCCCGACAATCGTTTCTCAATCGTATATGAATCTCCACTTCCTGCAAGACTACCTCCACGAATCATTTTTATTCCATTTGTTTCGTCTACTGCACAAGTATGAAGATGTCCATACGTAATTGCATATGGAATATATCCAAGATACATGCATAAGTTAGAAACACCATTCTTACTATATGCGTCCATATCGCCATGCACATTAATATAATCTTTACCTCGAATCTCCATCGAAGAAATACCGTTGTCGAAATTATTATTTAATATATGAAAATTTACTATATGTTTCAAGGATAAATTCACACCCCAAGTAATCAAATCATCCAATCTTTCATCGTGCAACGCTTCTTCTTTTTTGTCAATTCTTGAGTGGTTGCCTACAACACTTGACATATAAACTTCCGCAAAATGTTTACTCAATTCATAACAAAAAGAAGAAATCAATTCACTGGCAATTTTAATTTGCTGAATAACGTTTTCTCTATTAGTGACTTGAATTGTTTTATGAATATTTCCACTCAACATATCACCTTGCAACGAAATGAAACAGTTTTCAGAATTGTATAACTGACGTATTTCTATAATCTCGCTTAATAACTGACTTAATCTTCTCTTAGCAATATCAGAATTATAATTGCCCCAAGGAGAAGAAAAGGTTTGTCCAATGTGGAAATCGCTAAGGATTACAAGTATGTCGTTATTAGACGATATATTTACATCACCATGCTTTTCAAAATTTACTTTACCTTGTGAAAGTAATTGTTCTTCCAATAAATCTAACTTTTGTTCCACACGGGCATCAATATAATTTTGCTTTTGCCAAGCATTTCGTTCATCTCTGAATTTTATCTTCTCACGTTCCAACTCACGCTTTTGTAACTCAATCTCTTTGAGTTGCTCACTTGACTCACTAAACTTACTCTGATTTGCATTTAACATTTTTTGGAAAGATTGAAACTTCTTTCGATATGTACTTTCGCCAAAATCGTTTCCTGTTAATTTATTGATTACCACTGCAACGTCAGACCAAGTTCCTATTATGTCTTTTTGAGAACAAATTCTGTAAATAAGTTCTTCCTCAGTTTCATCTTGAAGTCTTTCAAACTTAATAACGTCCACCGCCCTTACGCTTATTCATCGGCAGGAATATCATTGTCCTGCTTAATCGTAAGAGAGATACCACTAATATGATTCCAATCAGCCAACAATTTGTCCAATGAATATACTTTTATATCATCTTTTGTTGTTTCAGTGATTGTCATATCTTCCATGTTGATTTCCGCATTCTTTAGAGAGACTGCCTTTGTTATCTTTGCCATATGTCTTTCTTATCCTTTCAAATATAATTTTTTAGCCTTATCGGCATACATATCCTCAATATATACACGACTAGCGCCGCCTTTTGTTCTGTAATGCCCTACAACAAAATGTGTTTCAGGGTCAATATAACCATTCGAACTTCTGACGATAATGCCATTTTTAATGAGGATATTCAATTCTTCTTTGGAAACGGGTTTAATTGCCTTTCACTTCTTTCTATTAAATTTGCCACAAGGGGCGTACATTTCTTTTGTACGTGTGAAATGCTCAATAAAATATCACTTAATGGGGGCAGGTAGACGAATTGCACGTCTATCATAAGATAATGAGTCTTATATGTTACTTTTACACCAACCTGCTATATTTTTGCACAAAAAAAGAGCCAGTTAATATAACTGACTCTAAAATCAACAATATAAAATTATTCAATTCTTAATGGAGTTAAAGATTGTACTGTCCATTGTTCTTCTTCTTCTGTTTTTATTAAAATTTTTAAAACAAAATTACCTAATCCTATTTTATCTTCTAAATTAATTCTTTTGACCTTTAAAAGTTGACGCAAACTTACATAATCAACGCAAGCATGTGAAATATGGATATCATCTGAACCTAAATCAACGTTCGTCTCAGTTAAGTCAGTAAAATATTGTTTACTTGGGTCACTTGATAGTTTAGATAGACGTAATTTTATTTTTAAATTCTTTTTATTTATAAGGACATTATCATTTTTCTTTTTCTCGTCTGATGTGCCTAATATTCTATAATCAATAACTATAAAGAAATTTTCAATATATGACATTCCTTCTTCTTTGGTAGCTATAATTGTATCAAATGGTGCTTCGAATGTTTTAATATTGTTTTCATCAGTATAATTTTTATAAAGATTTGCTATTATATTAATATTAGATTTACACATGATTTTTACCTCTTAAATATTCTTATTTTCATCATTACTATTTACAAGCCAATCTTTTGAAGAAGCTTGTTGTGGTTGTAATTGCTTTTGAGTTTCTTTAACTTGGTCAACAATCAAATCTTGTTTGTCCGAAACTCTGCCAATGGATTTATCTAAATCATCCAATGCCTTCTGAACACGTAGATTTGTTGAATTTGTTTGTTCCTCGCTAATAAAACACATTTTTAATGATACGATGCTTAATATTGTTGCCACAATTCCTAATACGATACTAACATATTGATTCCAAACTTCCGCACAGGCAATAGGGCGGTCAGGAAAAATAAATGGACAAATAAATTGAGCCGCAAAAGGCACAAGACCACCTATTAAAATAACACCACAGAGCAATATAAAAATGATTTTTTGATATTTGCTCATACAATCATCTCCATTATCTTTTGTTATACTTCACTTGTATTAAGTATAAGTGTATTATATCATACTTTATAATATGTATTCAAGACATTTTCTGTAAATTATAAATTTAGATATAATATTTATATAAGATGATTACAAAACTAAACAATTGACTACCTTATTATTTAACAAAAAGAAACGGGATTGTCACTGGTGAAATATCACCAATAGCTTTGAATTTTTATTCAATTACGCAAATAGTAGTATTATTACTTATAAGCATATTGATTTTGCATTCATCAATCCAACAAATGCTTTACTATGAACACAAAATAGACTTTCGCCTTACAAAAACAAAATCGTACCAATATTCAGTCATTATTTACTATAGTCTGAGCAATAAGGAGCTACCTCATTACTTCTATAGCAATGCTTTCACATCAAGAATAAAGAGGGCTGATTACCTCTATCTTTCACCCGTGTCATTCAGAATTTGTATTATATCTATTAATATACAATCTTTGTGATTTTTTAATTTAATGTCGATTTGGGCTACTCGGACGATAAACAAGACTTATACACACATTTCTGCATATCAACGACACGATTGATTTATTTGGATTTTCTCTACAATCTTGCACAGTTCCACCTGACAAACCTCAAGATTCTTCTCACCGAGTGAGCGTCTATTACGTCAACGTCCTGAAATCTACTTTTTGCTGCGATAATGTTTTGCACTTATATTTGTTATTGACAGTTTCCGTCTACTTGATATATCTCACAATATACCAAAAGTACCTACATAAAAGTATCCTTCTATGTCAATACTCAACATTCATATAATCTCGGCATGGTGACTAACCAATCTACACCGAGTTATTTTGTATTCATAATGAAACATTTGTTAAGCATATAGCGTGTTGTGTACCAACCAGACCGAATAGCAAAGTCAGTACACAACAATTTATAGCTAAGATATACTTTTAGAGGACAAAATTTCTTCCTCTCCTATATGCACATAAATTTTTCGTTTTCTCAATCTTAAAAATAAATTTCAAACGCCGAATTTAAGCGATTTTTTGCGAATTTTAAGAATATAAAATGGGATATTTCCTTGTAAATTTACACTTTCATTCCTTTGTCGCAACATAAATTTTTCATTTTCTTAATCCTAAAAATAAATTTCAAACGCCGAATTTAAGCGATTTTTTGCGAATTTTAAAGCCAATATCAAAGATTTTAATATCATTTCCATTGTCTTCTATCTGCAATATATCATCACAAGATTGAATGATTGCTTTGTTAAAACTTTCGTTTCCGCAAAGATAAAGAATGCTCAATAATAAATGTTTAATATTTGTATTTTCTTTATCTTCAACAGATGATAGTAGTCTATATAACGTAGAAAATCCTATTCGTTCACTATCAATCTCTGATATAAGGTCAGATTTCAACTTAGCTATCTTTTCTGAACGTTCTTCCTGTGACATATATTCATTTAGATACACATTCGTTCTATCACTAAAATATTTTTTTAAAATACTATATATCTTGTTTATTTGCTTTTGATTAACTCCACTTGTTCTAAATAAAGAATTATCCAATACCGCAACAAATGGTAACCAATTCTTTTTATATGGACTTTTCACTCTAAATCCATTTACAACAGTCTGTAAATAATCCATAGTCGTATGGTATTTACAATAGTGTTTCTTGTCTGGATTATAATAACCCTTTTGTCTTGAGATATGTGAGAAGAAATGAGGAGTTTTTTTCTTTCCTTTTATTTTTTCTCCATTATCATTTTCTTCATATTCTCTGAAAATTGGGTCATATTTTTTTCGCAATTTGTCCAACTCTTTCGAATTGTCTATAACAAATTCCTTTTTTGCCTTATCTATTTCTATGCCCGACATGACATCTAATTGACAAATGTCATAATACAACTCTTTAATGTCGTCATATGTTGCTCCATGATAAACCCTATCCCACAATAACGAATTCAATTCTTGCGACAAATTTATAATTTCGCCAATCTTGTTCACTGATGTTCTTATGTCTAAATCCGCTTGTTGTTCAGGAGTATAATATCTTTTTACTTTCGTAGCCGATACGAAAGAAGTAGGGGTCTTGAATAAATCATAATTCTTTTGTGCAGCTTTAATAAGATATTTATTATCAGTCAATAGGACTGTATCCGAATCATAGTCGCTTCCGCTCAAACGTTGCAATACATTTTCTCCGATAGAATTTATACAAACAATTTCATTTGTTAAATTCATATATTTGTCTATGGTGTCATTCATCATATTATACGGCAACCAAATGTTGCCCATAGTACAATGGGGACTCCGACTGCCTAATAATACTTGATCGTATTCAAATCGGGAGCTATGTATATTACCAACGCCTATTTGACTTTTTCCATTAAATTTACCAATTGATTGTTGTAACATTTCAATAGGATTGCCGAGTAAGGTTGAGTAATTGCCATTCACATATATATGACCATTTTTTAAATTTTTATAATACGACCTTAATAAATCATGTAAAAACTCTTGATAATATTCTGTTTTGGTAAAATTATCGTTGATACACATAAGATTGTACACAACATCATTCTTACTCAACATAGGTTGTTGTAACGGTTGCATTTCTTCTATGTCAGGATATTTAATATAATACCTTACAACCTCCGGTCGGTCTTTTAACATTTGTGCAAAATCGAGTGAATCTTGTAAAAATTCTCTTACTTCATCTTTCGACATTTGTAAAGTGTTTAGTAACTGATAATGGGTCTGTACCAACCGCCCGCCAAAGAAATGTGTTTTCTTGTCGTGTTTTACTACACCAAAATTAGGATATAAATTATCCAACCAATTATCCAACGTATCAAATTTCAAATATTTAATACTATTTGGAGTAGTAATCAGCTTCACATCTTCAATTCTCTTTGCTCTTGTTCTACCATTAAGTTGTGAAATATCTGTAATGTTGTTATCCTTAAACCATTGTTGGATGTTACAATTAAAGCAACATGATTTGAACATAAGATTTCTTAATAGTACCATTCCATATTGAGAATAGTCTCCGAATAGAGATATATCCATCAGTGACTGACCGTCCCATATACTATTTGTAATCTTACAATTTTTTTCACTTGTGGTAAGCCAACCGTTTTTATCATGTGTTTCAACGACATCATCATAGAACACGCTGTCGTAATCATCTACTACTAATATGTTTTCAGGGGAGATGGGGAGAGTATCAATAATACTACTTGACGGTAATGCAATATAACTTTCATAGGCAGCCAAATCAATTTCTTCGCCATATTTAGGTCTAATTGCACCAGAACTGAATTTTAAAATAGGTTTAAATAAATTTTCGTTGATAAATAAACACTTACCAACTCTTGCCGAGCCGGTTGATCGTTTCATTCTGCAATATTTTACACCATCGCATACAAAACCAGATTTATACAACTCGTTTCTTAATTGAGAATTAGTTTTTATTGTACGAGGTTCACCTTGCTTTACATAATGAATTTCAACACCAATAATTGTGTTTTTGCCTTTTTTGTCCCTAATTTCAACACCTTTACTCTTAAACGGTTTGGGCAGTTCAATCGGACACTTCACGCTTTCGTTTAGACAAATTCCTACAATTTCACCACGATTATTTTTTGCAATGCAATCATGGAATGTTAATTCACGATAGTCATAGCCAAATTTGACAAATGTATTCTTGTTCATCTGATTCCATTCTTTGACGGAATACTTAAATGTGATATTGATTACATTCGTAGTATATTTATGTTTTTTTACCGTAAATCCAAAATCATTACGTCTATATTTTTTGTAATATATACTCAACAATTCAATTAAGTCCAAACTATAATCTAAAGAATTAATGAATTTTCTTAAATTATAACGACCATCATTCAACTTCAAACTGTATCCATTAGGATTATCTTCTACATAATGAGAAGAAAGATAAATGTCTTTAGCATCTATACTTGGTATGTAATAATTATTTGTTCCTATGACAAATCATCGTCCTTTCGTATATTATGAATTTTCGGATTTCTTTTTGTAATTTCGTGTTGCAAATGTTTGCTTTTCACAACTCCTATTAAAACTTTCGTCTGCTCTTATTCTGTCAGCTATATCTGACATACTATGAAATTTTCGTGTATTTGTTTCAAAATCTGATGAATAAATGTTTCCTGAAAATTCAGCAGGATCTGGTATATATCTATCTGTTATCATGTGTTATTTGTATTTTCCTTTCTTAATTACATAATTTCTTGATTTTTACTTAGACAAATGATATAATTATAATTGTCTAGATATTTTTTTGCGTTGTTTGCCATATTCCTCCTGCCGGATAAAGGAGGAGCTTAATGACGATATGTCGAGACATATTATATTTGATATTGCAAATCCTAAGATTTGCTAACAATCATATTTATATAACATTATTGATTCTATGCATATTTACAATGTTTCTGATTATTTGCAAATTTCATCATAGAAACAACATAGACGGGACTTGCAATATCGAATATAATCACGGTGACATTCACTTTTCTTTTAAGTATAAGTGTCGTCACTAAGAAGGGAGTCTCCGTATTTTTACGGAGGCTTTCTTGGGTTGTTGGGATAGGGAATAGAGGAGACATTTATATATTCTCCTTGCATTTTGCAAAAAGAACGAAATTAATGTATTGTGTTCATTTATGTTACACATCACCGCCTTTCTGAAATTTTTAATGTTGTCGTTATCTACTAAGAAAATTAATCATTTATACATTCTCTTAATCCTTCTGCTACACGTTGCCAATATCTCTCCCATTCTAAATCGACAGCAATAGTAAGATTTCGAGGAGTATGAGATTCTTGCTTTTGTAAATCTAAAATCAATCTTGCAATATCTACACTTGAATATTCTCTGTTTAGCAGAAAACTTTTTAGGTTACTTATTTTTATCCAAGCCTCACTCCGTAAAACAATAGAAGACCAATTATCATCATACACAAACTTTTCCCACTTGGTGTTTGATTGAAATATTTCTTTAGATAATAAGCAACTGGTTTGCCCAAATCATTTGTGGGTGGTTGCCATATTGGTGAAAAATAATCTGTATGTTTTACATATACATCATTCTCCTTTAGGAAAAGAGATGATTTATTTTTCTTGGGAATATAATCTACACTACATAATTGTTTAATTCCTTTGAGTTCCTTGGGTTTGGTTAATTTTGGTTCTCCAAAACGTCTAAACTGAATAACTGAATAACCTATATGTGAAGATATCAATAGATTTTGAACCTCACATGGCTAAAGCCATGTGATTCTTGGGAACTCCTTGCCATTGCAAGAATATTTACCAAGCTATCCCAATTGTTCCAACCGTTCATATGTATAATTACTAAGCCACTTTCAATAATCTTAATCCTTCATTAAGTATATTCTTAGCAGCATTTATATCTCTATCGTGATGAGAATTGCAACAAGGACAGTCCCATTCTCTAACACTTAAATCCTTTGTTTCTTTATTAACATATCCACAAACGTTACAAGTTTGAGAACTTGCATAGAATTTATCTACTTTAATAATCTCTCGTCCATACCAATTAGCTTTATATTCTAATTGCCTTACAAATTCTGACCAACTAACGTCCGAAATAGACCTTGCAAGTTTATGATTCTTCATCATGTTTGACACTTGTAAATCCTCCAAGCAGATTACATCATTATTTCTAATAATATCAGTAGATAATTTCTGTAAAAAATCTTTTCTTTGATTTGTAATATGTTCTTGAAGTCTTGCAACTTTTATCCTTGCTTTATTACGATTTGAACCACCTTTTGATTTTCGAGACAGTTCTCTTTGCAGTTTTGCAAGTTTATTTAATGACTTTTTAAGGTATTTAGGATTTGAAATCATTTTACCATTAGATGTTATACAAAATTCTTTAAGACCTAAGTCAATGCCAATTGAATTATTAGTTTTTTCTAATGGTTTAATATCTACGTCTGTACAACAAAGTGATACGAAATATTTACCACTTGCATTTTGTGATATAGTAGCATTAAGTATTCTGCCTTGTGGTACTAACTTGTTTTTCGTTTTTACCATTCCAAGTTTCGGCAACTTAATATGTTTATCACAATATTGGATATTTCCATTAGTGCATTTTGATTTATAAGAAAATTTATGTGTTTTCTTGCTTTTGAATTTAGGATAACCGGAATGTTCTTTAAAGAATTTCTGATAAGCTGAATCTAAATCTTTAAGTGAAGATTGGAGAGCAGTAGAATCAACTTCTTTAAGCCATTCAAGTTCTGTCTTAAGTTCTTTCATATCATTTGCACACTGCACATATGATAAAGATTTTTTCGATTCTTCATATAACTTAATTCGTTTTGCTAAATATGTATTATATACAAATCTACAACATCCAAATGTCTTTTGAATTAATTCTTCTTGTTGTTTATTTGGATAAATTCTATACTTATAAGCTTTTTCTATTGTTCTCACCTCCTCATATATTCTCCATTGAGGATTCATCTCATCACTAAAGTGACGAGTGTTCTCGCCAAAGGTTATAAAGTCTCATGATTGTATCATCTGAAAATGTCACTTTGTATCTATTCATTTAGTTTTCCTTTCTTAATATACTATTCTCCGTGAGAAAACGAATTTTGATTAATCTTTATAATTGCCGGTCAACTCACCAAAAGATTCAACATTGTAAATTTGCAACATTTTATAAATCGCCCATTCAATCTCTTGTTCATAACCCTCTTTATTAAGGACATATATATTGGGAGTATTTTGTGGTGGTTGAGAAGGGTTTGGTTGAATACTTCCGACTTCTTTTTTTATAAGAAGTGGTTTTTTATCATCAACATTAGACGTCAAATATGAAAGACATTGATTAAGCGTATCTTTAGACATTGACAAATCTTTAGCCATAGATTGCATACTTCTCCAAAAAGCTTCCGGTCGAGTTTCGGGATTATACATAATTTCCTCATTGTCGTTTTTCTTTGGACGGATATATATGTATGAGTTGATATAAAGAAATGCCATTAATATATTCTCTTTATTAATACTCGATTCACCCATCATTATAAAATCCAATTGAGATGAAGTGATTTTTGAAAAATTTTCAGTTGCATCGAAATTTTGACATATTATATCCATTTGAATACAATCCGTATATCCAGTATTGTAAATATCAAAGTCAGAAGTAATATTGATCAAATTGCTCTCATTCAAAAATAACAAACACTTGATTATCTCATAAAATATCTTTGGCTTGTGTCTTGTTTGCTTATAACCACACAAATCAAATATTTCTGAAATAACAATATAAGACGAATCCTCATAACTTCTATGTCTGTCTATCAAAATATAAATAAGATAAAAAATTCTATGTAGATTATATTTTTTCTTAATATCTATTTGCACCAAACTATTAGGAACTCTTGTGAAATACTCTTTACTTGTATTCTCTATAAAATTATTATCCATTGGAACAAAATCATCAAAATTGAATTGAAATGAGTTTCCTAAGTTAAAATTTGCATTATTATACCCATTAGATACGGTATCATATTTAGTTATATAATATTTTTCAAGATTACGAGCATCTTTGTATGACAGATTATCCTTTATAATCTCGTGAGAAAAACCATCATCCCAACCATACTTTTGAATATCCTTATAAAATTTCTTGTTAGCTTTGTAACCATTTCCGTTATTCCATCTTTCCTTAACAGGTTTCTGAGTAATGCCGATATATTTCTTACCATTGTTAAGATTAGTATGTTGATAAACTTTATAATTGTTAATAATAATTCCTCCTTTGTTTTATCCTTAGTGATACTTACGAGAGTTCAGTTGACATCCACTGGTGGACGTCTAATTTTAAGAAGTGTGAATTTAGACATCCACTGGTGGACGTCAACTGAACTGAAAGAAGATATATAACAGTTTAAGAAGACAGACTATTACGAGTGGAATTTCGCATAGCTCAATTCTCACTCGTTAAATTACATTTTTTTGTTGTGTTTATGTCTTGTTTAAATCTTATCTTCTACATATGTTATTCTCTGTTTAATTACTGGTCTATCAAACAATGTTTCTCTTTTAAAGTTTTTGATTTGTTCTTCTGTTTGTAATCTATATTTAATAAGACTACTATCTATAAGTAATGTTAATGCATTTCTTAGCTTCGCATTATGCTCTATAGCGTCCATTGGGTAACATTCATCTTTGAGTAAGTTATTTTCATAGCAATAATCTTCATGAATTTGATTTATGTCTACGTCATATGTATCCTCAAGTTCTTTATATATACTTGAATATAACTCATTTCTTGAGCAATCAAAGTATTCCATAAGCATTTTGTATTTAGGAGCAATCTTCTTATACCATGCTGATGGATATCTTCTTGATGATAGATAACGATTAGTTTGTGTTTGTTCTATCTTTTCTAATCTTTCAGTTATAGGTTGTAATGCTACGGTTATTGCATTTGAGATACTTTCAGCTAAGAATTCAGCGTTTATATCATTTGTAGACTTCTTATCTATGAATACAGATGCTAATACATCTGCACATTTGTCTTGATATAGTTCTAATTTTGTTGCTAATTCTGGTTGAGTTTGTTTCATTTTTGGTGTAATGTTTATTTTGGCTAATGCAATAGGGAGTTTGCGTTGTGAAATGCAATAAGTATCTTTCTCATCAAATAGGGTAGTGTCATTTTTAGTCACCACCTCTTGTGTAGGTAATGTAAATTTGGTTATACCTTTTGAGATTACAGAATCATTAATCCATTTATCTCTTCTTTTCCTTATTTGATTCCTATCTTTAAATCCTATACCTTTCAAAACTGCATTGATAGAAGTGTAAACTTCACCGGTTGCATTATCTTGAACAGCGATAAGTTCATCTCCGTAAAAATCAAAATTTGTTGTTTCTAATGCTGTGTTTTTCATAATATCATTCTCCTTCGTATTAATTTTGTTTGATTAGGTTTCTATTTATATATTCTCTTTTTGTTTTCTCTTTTGTATCATGTTTTATATTAAAGAATTGCTCATTAAGATGAATTATATTTTCTTCATGATGTAGTATTAAGGAGCGTTGAAATCATTTTTTATTAGATTTTCTTTGCAAATTTGACTGAGTTTCTTCCTATCTATATAGTGTTTTATGTATGGGCGGGTTGGGACACATATTTATATTCTCTGTTGAAGTGATTGACATATAGAATTAAATTTGATACAATTATTGTAAATAAATGATTTTGTGTGGAGGTGTGTATATTATGGGGAAGAAACGAAGAAAAAGGAGAAAGAATCAAAATCAAAGATATTCTAATGCTTTAACGTCAAAAGAAAGAAAAAAATTAAAGAAATCTTCAAAACAAAGATCAAATCCATTATTCTTTTGCGAGAAACGACATTTTGAAATAGATAGTATGATAGCGAAAGGGACGGCAATTTTTATTGGCGAACACCAATGCGCAAGTCAAGATATAAGGTTAGTAAATTTTGAAGGAATATTAATTAATGATAATGGAGAAAATGTATCCGTTCCTCTTAAAAGATGTAGGATATGTGGTAAAACCATTATACAACCAAGTGTAATGAAAGAAATATGTGAAAATAATAGTTTTAATTTGTATCATTTTATGGGAGCACATCATGGAGAAGAATTTAATAAAACAAATATAAAAATTCATGACATAACACCTAAACATTTTCTGACAAGAACAAGTATAGGTAAGTTATGTGTAAAAGATGGACATAAATTGACGGATATAAAGGCAAGGATTAAAGTTTTATCTTCAATTGGTCAAGTGAATGAAGTTATAATTCCTGCCGCTCATTGTGAGAGATGTGATAAATATTATATCTTAGAAAGCCATTATCAAATGGTAAAAAGGCAAGGTGTTATTATTTGCAAGGTAGTAGAAGAAAAGTTTTGGCGTAGAGATAACAATGGGATATCTTATAGTAATTTAAATAAAGAATCAGTTTTACATATAATGGGGTATAATGTAAGTGAAGTGATAGGATTAACTTCAATTCAACGACACAGAATATTGGAAATGATTGTTGATGAACATATATTAAGCCGTATGGAGATATGCAATCACCTTGATTGGCTTATTGAGAGGAATTCTTATAGAGACAATTTCAAATATGCGATAGAGAAATGGACAGATGATAGGGAATATATTGCAAATTATAATACAAAAAATATGAAAATTGTGGATGTGGGAATTGTTACAAGAAGGACGTATAAAAAGCAATGATTTGATAGGAATTTGTTTGTGATTGCAATGGGATTGAATTAAAGACTTTCGTAGAAATACGAAGGTCTTTTTTTTGTTGCATTTTTATATGTAATTTTAGTATCGGAGCGTAGATGAGTGATTTTTGTGGATTTTATTGGGTTTTGTAGTGTGGGAGTTGGTTGTGAAATGGGAATTTGGGATTTTTGTATCGCATTTTTTGAGGTTGTGGCGGTGTTTTTTTGTTTGATTTTCTTGGGGTTTTCGATAAAGGGGGCGATTTTAAATTTTTGATGTGTAATGTGTGATTTTTATTGTGTTATTTGGGGTTTTGGTGGGTTTTGTGTTTTTTGTGGTTAGTGTGTAAGTTGACTACATATACAGATATAGGAAAAATGGGGCTTGCCGACTTGTTTTTTGTACCCCCTCCATAACTCTTCATAAAATACGCTTTTTTCGCATACCTATGCGGATTTGACTTAATTTTATTATCTGATATAGTCATAATTGTCAAAGGGAAAAGGACGAAAAAAGAATAAGAGGTACACGGATAGCATATCAAATTCAGTCTATCCGTTCCGATAATATCGGATTAATGCTATCTGTATTTATTCAATTTTTGTTTTTTCAAAGTATAGCTAAGTAGCTATGCAAGGGTTATAGGTTTAATCCGTTTTGACTGTTCATTGACAATTAAATAGGTAACAAAGGCAGATACTACTTTTTTAGTTCCATCAGGAGCAACACAAAAAGCAAGTCTGATAATACAATACTTTTGTTACAAGTTTATATAAAAAAGGTGCGGGAATCCGGAAAATCCCGTTGACTATGTAACGGCGGTTATATAGTTACGTTTGAAATATTTTCTAATATTTTGAGCGTGTGAAGGTGAAAATCCTTTATTTCAAGTTTTGGTAATTCTTGGGATACCGGTAGCAACGAAAATCCGGCACAAAGCGTTATAAAGTGGAAGTACGTTTTAACGCAATACAAAATTAAACGACTGTAAAAATTACCGTATTAAACTAACTTGCACATCAGAGGTGTAAGCGGTTACAAGTCCGCATAAATAGTGAGTAGTACAATAACAATATCAAAAAACAAGTAAAGCATCCGCTGCTTAGTGCGGAAGAAATGGAGTATATCATGAAAAAGACTAACAAAACAACTAAAGTATCATTCAAGAACTTTACAGATGAACTACGAGGCTACTTGCACGCTTTTCAACCCGCACTTGTAGCACTTGCAAAGTCAGACGCAAAGTTTAAAGTTGAACGTAAGGCTTTACTTGACAAAAGGGACGCAATTCTTGCACAACGTGAGCAAGATATTAAGAACGGTATCAGTGTAGATGACGCTATTCGTGAAAATAGTATCATTGACCTTGAAACTAAAATTAAAAAGCTTGAAAACGCACACAAAGAGGAAGTAAAGCCTCTAAACGAAGATATAAAGAAGTGCTATGCCTTCATTCCGGAAGGTCTATATGATGCGTATAAGATTAAAATTATCGAAAACAATGAAACGTCATTTCTTGAAAAGTTTGACGAGTTTTTGTTAAACATAGGCATAGAGTGTGGCTCAAAAGCTGTAAGAGCATGGAGTCGTAAGTTAAGTACAAACATAGGCGCAGCTTGTACATCAACGGCAACAATCGCAAAAGCTGAGCAAAAGGGCGAAGAATACCGACTAACGAGAGCAATGAGCAAGACGATGTTCAATAAGTTATTCATGTCAACGTTCATAGACCTATTCATCAAGTAATAGGTCTACCATTCAAGGGTGTATGCTAACAAGTGTACACCCTTTTTCTGTATACGCGGTAAAAGTCCGTGTACTGATGAGGCATGAGTCGAAACAAAGAATATGTAAATAATTAATTCTAAGGAGGAATTTATAATGAAAAAGTATAAATGCAATGAGTGCGGAGGCAACTGTTACGGCTGCTTCTATACGGAGTTATGCGATAAGTGGCTTGACGTCGCACCGTATGAGCCATACTTCGAGGAGGTAGACCATGCCTCAATGGCTCTATGTGAGGGACGTCACGAAATCCCTCAAGCGGTAGATGGTTCAATATTCGGCAATACCATCGACCCGTTAGACCCTAATGGTCTTCAAGCCGAGGCAAAGTCTAAGCTCCGAGAGCTTGACATCAAGTCACTTGACTTGTACGTCACTGGCTTGACTGTGGCTTTGATCTCGGTATTGAACGCTTGCCGAGAGTTGGAGATAGAGGTAACACTGTATCATTATGACCGAGAGTCAGGCAACTATTACCCGCAACAAGTATTATAAGGAGGAATACAATAATGAACACATGGAAGAAGGATACCAAAGCTCTATGCAGAGATTTCTGCGTGGATTATAACACTGTAATAAGCCGAGTAGAGTCGTATGTATCTACACATACTCAACCAAGACACTATAGTCACGATTATGACTATAAATACGACATTGCGGTACGTTTTGTACGAGCAATGATATGAGGAGGACAAAACATGAACATGAGGAAAAAGCTATCAATCATCTTAGCAATGATATTGTTATTCATTGCACTTTGTTCAACAGCAGAGGCAATGATAACTTTGCCATTTGGATATTACACTCATAACGGCTTTAAGATTATTTATACGACTAAAGCCGTATGTATAGGTGTAAATACTCTTATGACTCGTGACGGGAATATATGGGAGTATGAAGATAATAATTTCACAATAGGTGGCAAGTACCGTATTACATTTAGTGATAACGGTACAGAGGATGATAAGACGGATGATAAGATATTATCCGTCCAAAAGTGTCATTGAGATGTTTAAGTATATAGTTCATGCTATATATTTTTACATAAAAAAATAGCCTTGTACTACCACTACAAGACTATTTAATATCAATGAAAGGCGGTGGATTGCGATGCTAACTCCGGAAGGATATATTGGCGATTACGATGGAAGACTCTATAGCACTGAGAATGAAGCTCGTGAAGCCGATCCTCGCAATTAACCAAAAAGCCATCAGAGTGAGATACCATCAATATCTCTGATGGTCTTTTATTGATATTAATATAATAGCACAATAATTATCATATGTCAAGCTTTTATGGAGGTGAAATATAATGAAAACTCAAATAGATGTTCGTAAGTTCCAACGGAAACTACGAGCGAATGGCTACACCTTGCACCATATGCGAGGTAGTCATCAAATATACCGAAACGGAAACAGCGAAACTATTGTCATAAACAACAAGTTAAATGCAATGGTAGCTAAGAGACTTATAAAGGAGTTCAATTTGCAATGAAAAAGAGAATATATAAATACTTAATAGAATGCCTAAGAGAAATCATAGGCATTTTTGAATATTTAGAAGGGAGATGGTGAAATGCTCAAAGAAAAAGCTCTGAGAACTATCAAGGCAGAGTTCAAAGAATATAAGCAACGTATTCTCACGAACTTGTCAAAAGAATATATCTTTGAGATTGCATATCAGATATATGTAAAATCTCGAATATATGATTTTTTGATTAAAGGTTGGGAATACCCAAGCGAAATTTATGAGATTATTATATCTTTGCATAAGCACAAGATAAATATCTTAGAATCATTATATTCGTATTTCTTAAAATATGAATATACAGATGTTGAAGATTGGCAAAATATGCAGGAATGGATAAAAGAATGTTTGGAGAAAGAAGGGAACTTAAATGACAAATAAAGAAAAGGAATTAATCAAAGATAATCTAAGAGCATACAATGCAAATTTTAAATACATAAAAATTGTTTCGGCTGACTATGGAGACGGTTTTTATGTTTTCACAAGCGAAGAACGTTTTAAATCAGGCAGTTGGACTCAATATTGTTATAATATTGATTACCTAAATGGTTGGTTATATGGAGCGGTACAAGCAATTCATAAAAGATGTGGTGAGAGAAAGGAACTGTGATGAATATGTACACATTAGAATCATTAAAAGAAATTAACAATAGATTTTGCAGAAGTCATGAAATGACAGAATATGATGTAGAAAAGGCAAATGAATATGTTGAACTGATTGAAAATTCTCGTTCAAAATTAGAATCTAAAATAGGAGATATGATACAGTACACAAATGAATATGGAGAATATTTTGAAAAAGCTCATATTGACGAAATATATGAAGATGGAGAATTGTATATATGTGAGCGCCCATATGTTCCATTTGTCGGAGTAAATGAAAATAATAATGGAATTAGTTGTAGTACATCAGGTGGAGCTTGGGAATATCTATCAAAAGAAAAACTCACGTATGTAGGAAAAAGTAAAAAGCGATTTTGCGTTTGGGGTAATTGTGGTGCTTGTGCAGATGGAGCTGTTGAATTTGAGGCAGAAGTAAATGTATGGTCTTATACTTCAAGTGAAAATAAATTTATCAGTAAAATAAGTGGAAGACCATACACTACTAAAGAGTTCGATAGAATGATAATTCATTATTATACAGATAAATACGGGCACTCCAAAGATGGTAGTGGATATATTTATTTTGGAAGTTTAAACAAAGGTGCATGGAAGTCAGACAAGGAATTGCAAGCATGGTTGAGAACATTTAGAGCGGAAGTGTTTGAATGGGGAAAGAATGGTATGTTTGTTTGGTATTGGAAAAATAAAGAATATCATGTTTCTCCAACGGAATTTGAAAATTTAAAGTTGCCAGAAGATACAATATTGAAAAATGCAAGAATTCTTAGATGCAAAAGAAAGTATGATGAAGATACACATACAGTCCACACTTACTATGTATGGTATTGGGATGAACCAGATAAAGATTTCTACAAAGCAACTGAAGAACAAAATAAAATAAGAGAAAAATTCTATACGCTCGATTGGCATACTCCCAAAAATCAATTTGCATTAAAAGAATTTGAACTTGGAAAAGTCCAACCAATTAATTTGGATTTTATTAAAGGTTGATTAATGATTAGCACATTAGGAGGTAAGGGAAATGAGAAAATACATAGTTCATTACGGATATGGGAACAGGGCATATACAGATACTCGTAATGCACGATTGTTGTGTAGAATGTACGGCGAAAATGTAACAGTAACAACAGTACAAGGCAAGTTTATATGTAGAGGAATTATCAACTATGACGGCACTGTAACTGTTTGTACAATAGAATGATGAAAGAGATATTTCATATGATGATGTTCTATCGAGGAAAAGTAACACGACTTTTAGAAATGACGATTTGGAGGTAAACGAAATGCGAGTTAAAACAAAAAAACAAGCGGTGATTAGGACAATATATAACAATTATAATTTATGGGAGGATTCTAAGGATGATGCAATAGAAACACTCAAAGCTAATGATATTACGATAACAGATAGTGCAATATGGGAAGAAATATACAATCAAGATGAATACGATTGGATTGAAATAAAAGATGATTTGGAACGATTTTTCAATAGTGAAAGTACATGGATTTTGCAAGGCACTTGTGGACGTTGGGATGGTAATCATAAAGCTGGAATGATATTTGGAGATTTTGAGGAGATGCTCAATAAAGCGGCAAAAGATTGTGATTATATTCACCTGTATGATAAAAATGGTCATCTTTACTTAAAGTGTTCACATCATGATGGAACTAATTATTATGAAATAAAAAAAGTTACAGATAGAGGTGTTGAGTATTTAGCAAACTGGAAAGATAATTGGGATGACAATCGAACAGAACAATATGTTCATAATCAAATTATGGAAAGATATTCGGTCTTGCCTCATTTTGGACATAAAGTATATTGTTGGCCAAAGATTGAGTGGAAGAAAGAAGAAAAGGATGTTGTAGAAATGGAGAAATAAGTTATGATTAGTACAATAGAACGAGATTGGATTTGTAAAAACGGTGTATTTTATTTCCCAATGAAAGAGCTTCCTGATTGGTATGGAATATCAAATATAGGGTTTGTATATCATGGTGAATGGTCTGATTCGGAGGTGGAATATAAAGGAAAGCGAATAAACTGTAACGATATTGAAGAAGTGATGTGGGAGAATTATAGAGAAGATTGCTTAGAAGAAAGAATAGAAGATACATTTGATGGATTTTACATTTATATGAAAGAACATCAAAACGAAGTATATGAAATACTCGAAGAAATAATGAATAGAGAGGAAGATTAAAATGGAAAGAGAAATTTATGAAAGACTTAGTACAAAATTAGATTATGAAACATTTATAAAGTGCTATTGTCCTGAATGCGAAAAAGAAAATTGCATTCATAGAGGAGCATATAGAAGATTACCTGCAAAAGTGGGAGGTTTAGGTTTGTGCCCAAATTTGCAGACAAATAAAAATTAAGGAGTATATGTAAATGAGTATATCAGATGCAATATATAACAATATGTTAGAGGAGAAGAAACAAGCAGTTTTAAGAAGTGAATATAAGAGTATAAGAGCTTGTCCTCTAAAAGAAGTCAATGGACGTGTTGATAATTACACAGAGGAACAAGCTAAAACATTATTAAAAATGATGATATTTGACAGGAGGTAGAGAAAATGAGAAAGTTAAACATTGATATGTGGTATGGAAATAGTATATCAGAAGCAGATGGAATTGATGTATATTTTTCTGATATAGATTGTATATACAGAGGTAACATATATAAAGACGGTAGAATGATAGGTGATTACTCTTGCACTGATTCGGTAATGCTTGAGAATGCTTTTAAAGGACTGTTTACATGGGAGAGTTGAGAAATGAAAGTCAGGATTAATATTATGAACACAGACAAATTAGAACAATATCTTGACGAATTATCGGACGGAACGGATTTTTCATTTGAAATATCAGAAGCAACAGATGAAACGATTGAGTTGTATATGTACGGTGATAATCCTTGTCGTGAGGATTGGTGTACTGAAATTATAATAGATAATCCAACGACAAAGAAAGAATTAACTAAAATTTTGGCTAATAAGATATTGGAGCTCTATGAGGGTTTTGATGTAGAAGAAGAAACATATCTTATGTTGGAGGCAAAGAGAAATGGGTTTTCGGGAGTGCCTGGTGTGGTTGCCCTTGTACATAATGAAGAATATAAAGAGAACGCATTAAAAAAATTTGCTGAAAAGTTACAAAATTTGTACAATAATTTAGACAAAGAGGAAACAGACACAATGAATAAACAGCAATTTTTTGAGTATATTCAAGAAAATTTCAACATTGACGGTGCAAGTCAAAGATTAATTTGGAATATCCTTAGTTACATAGAAGCAAATTATCCTGAAGAAAATGAACAGTATAATGCGTTGGTTTCATTACTTGATGGTACTATTGGATTGGAAGATAGAGAATTGAAAAAAGTGTATATGTAGATTGGAGTGATTATAATGGAATTGCATTTATATTATCTTGATAGGAAATGGACGAAACGTAGAGATTGTGATCATCATTATAATCTTGTTGTCGATTTAGACAACAAAACATACAAGATATATGTCAGTCCTTTTTATGGGTATGAACGCTCAAACGATATAGAGGTCAAAAGAAAATCGGATATTATAGATTATATTGAATATTTAAAAGAGAATGGGTTTGTAGATACTGATGAGATTTATTGTGGATAAAATAAGAAATTTATAAAAAGATAGGAGGTATATGTTGTGAATTATACCATAGATGAAGTCAAAAATATTTTAGCAAGTAAAAAGTCGCAAATATGCAATTTAGGTATATCGCATACGGTTTTAACAGTAATACAAGATTTATTAGAATATCAGACACCTAAAAATCCATTGCCAAATGGAACGCATAAAGGCTTTAATAATTACTGTTGTCCGTCTTGTAAGCGTCCATTATCTGCAATGTGTGAAGATTTTCAAATGCCATATTGTGAAAATTGTGGTCAGAAAATAAATTGGAATATGAAACGATGATTTAGAAGGTTAGAAATGGAGAGATATTATGAGAACAAATGCAAAAGAAAGAAAAAGTAATGCAAGACAGTGGTATTCTCTTTTGATAAATAGTTATAATTCAAAATCAGCAGTTGTTGTACAAAGATATGAAAGTTCAAATCCTAATATAAGTAGGGTTCAGTTATTAGCTTGTAATACAATTGGAACACCTGTTGTAATTTCTGAATCAATAGATGGATTAACTGGTTGCCTTTGTGAATTATTACAAAACATTAAGAAGTTAGACACGGTAAGAACTTATTATGAAAATGATTTTAATGATTGGCTGTCGGAGAACTACAACATATACATTACTTATAATGATGGATTGGTTTTGATGTTTGAAAGAGAAAATAACTAACGAAACAACGATTTCAAGAGGAGGAAAAGAGCATGAATTATACAGTTGAAATAGATAGAAGTGTATCTGCTTTATGTTATTGTTTGGAAAGGCTAAATAATGAAGTAGATAATATTGATGAGTGGCGAGTGAGCGTAAATACTGGCGGTATAAATTATGGAATTTATTTTAATTTTGATATTGAAAATATGGAATTGGAAATTTGCAATCAGTCGGATTATAATGAAGTTTCAAGTCTTGACGAAGTTATAGAAGAAATAAATAGAAATTGTGAATAAATCAAATGTGAAAGGGTGAATTATTATGACAGAAAAAACGAGAAAACTATTAAATCAACTTGCAGATTTGGCAGATGAAGCAAGTGAAACAATATATGATGACGGCAAAGAGGATGGAACGGGTGACATATTAAAGCTATGTGATGAGCTAACAATGAAGATTGACGAGTATTTAGGTAACTGATTGGGAGGTAATAATTGTGGACAAGAATATTATAAATGCGACATTCGTTTCTGTTTGGGACGGAGGAACAGCAATAGAAACGGAATGTAAAATCAATACAATCACACGAGAAGTATTTGATATTATTCCAGTGGAGGCAGATGTTGATACGTTTGAACGTCAATATGTTATCATTGACGGGCAGGAATATGACGTTGTATGTGTAGATGATGTTGAAGAAATAGAAGAAAATGAATATTGGTTTAAATAAAAAGTGAGGTAAATGTTATGCGTAAAATTAATTTTGTACAGGGATATTATGAATGGAATGTATACGTTGACAACAAATGTGTTTTCACGTTTAATGATGGAAGCGGAGGAATTGGCGAAGATTTTTCGGATGTTGAAAATTATATTGCACTTACATATGTAATTGATGACTATATTGATTATATGCTAACTGCTATCGAATTTGAGTTTACGGATGCGGAATTGGCTGAATTAAGAAGCCAAATGATTGATAAATGGGGAAGATATTATATAGAATGACATCTATTTAAACAAATAGATGTAAGGTGAGTGTTATGCAAGAAATGAGGAGTTTGACAAAAATGAAAAGATATATGATACATGAGAGAGGTAGAGGGTTTGAATTTCAAACCAATTATGATATGAATACAGAGGAATTTTGGAACGATTTACAACATTATATAGATCTCTGCATTAGCAGTGGTTGTTTTCATATTCCTCGGAAAATTGAAGATATTATATCAATAACATTTATTGATGAAACGGAAATTTCAAAGAGGTGAGGAATATGAGTAGCGATGAATTAATTACATTAATGGAACTTTTACAAAAATACGAGGAAGAAGATGTAGAACCATTACTCAAACAAGAACCGAAAACTAAGTTTGAATTCAGAGTTTTCCTTAGTGCAACTCAACATAAAAAAGTTATAAATGAGATTTGTGAATGTATTACATATGATTTATAACACGATGAAAAACACATTTTAAGGAGGAGTGACAAATGAATAAATTGTATCCATCGGATTTTAATGTATCCGAAAGTAATCCAAATGGCGTTTGGGTTAGATTAAACGAAATTAACGATATGATAGCTTGCGGAGCGTTGCAAGTTGATGATGATAAATTGAAGGAATATCTTTGTGATACAAGAGTTATTACATAAGAATAAAGATAGTTGAGAAAGGACTGAAATAAAATGTATGAAAATTGGAATAATGTAGATTGTGAATTACCTCCGGACAAAACAAAAGTACAAATAACATATGTGAATAAAGAACGAAAAGAATTAAGTGATGTTATTGCGATGTACATAAAATCATCAAATCAGTGGGTAATAAATGACACTAACGGAGATAGAGTTCCATTCAAAGAACAAGTAATTGCTTGGCAATTTATTGATGATCCGTATGAGTTAGAAGATTATGAGGAAAATCGCTATAAAATAAATGTTGAATATTTACAAAACAATATTATGCATAAGAAGATTGAGGAGAATAAAAAGGCTGTTTTTGGAGGATTTCCGAAAGATACAGTGTACTTTATTAAACCAATGGAAGAAAAAGATATTAATGTTATAAACGGATTGTATTTGGCGAAAAGGAGAACCATTTTGCAAGAATCTCCTCTAAAAAAGAATGATTTGGGTAAGGTATTTGTTATGATTTGCTCTTATGGCGATTTGGATGAGTGCGACGAATTAATATTGGACACTTACGATAATGTTATTATAGATATAAAAAATATGTGTACAAAGTATCAACACATATTTGACGAATAGGTATAAAGAGATTTAACAACGGATTTCAAGATAAAAAAGGAGAGTGAGAAAGTGCTGGATTTTATTAAAATGTGGATAGAAATATTCTTGTTTTTTATAATGGGATGTTTGGCGAGAATAGCAATTTCACAACAGTTGAACTTGGTAAGCAGTATATTGCTTATAGTATTTGTAATAATGGTCGTATTATATATTATAATCACCAATATACAAAGGAGTTAGAGATAATGATCGGACTTTATATAGGAAAGGAATCGACAATGGGATTTAAAACTAATCGCCAGTATAATGTATATTCTAAAATAGAAATAGCCAGACGAGGCGGCATAGTTTTTGGAGATACAATTCCTTGTATATGTATTTATGATAAGAATAGTACGTTGTGGCGCCCTTATCAGTCGTTAGAAAAAGTATTAGAAAATTGGAAGTTTGAATAAAGGAGGATTAATATGAATAAGTGGAAGAATTTAAAAAAGTGTACGTTTATAGACGAAATATACATAGATGATGAAAATGGTAATGCTATTGTAATCGTAGATACCAAAGAAAGAAATGTTACATATAAAGACGAAGAAGCAAAAACTGACGATAATATTCAAAAAATGATAACAGATATATTTAATAATTTAAGAGTATATCAAGTTGAGAATAGATGTATGAATAAAGAACAGTATGAGGGAAGGGAACAATGTAATCAATGTTCTTTTGATTTACAACAGGATTATATTAATGCCGAAAGTGAAGAAGAAGCCATTCGATTAGGAATGGAATGGTTAGTAGAAGATATAAGAGACCATACTTGTTACAACGTAGAAATAGAAGATGATGAAATTATTATTACTGATGACGAAGATGAGATTGTTGAGGTGTATTATGATTTTACTGTAAGGGATATGACAGATTATCTATAATAGAGTTGTGAAAGAAAGGTGAGTTGTATGCTAAAAAAGAATGATAGATGGTATTATAAAGAAATTATGAAATATTGGGCAGAATGTGCATATAGTAACACAAAGAAAGATTTTGCAATTAACGACTTATTGGAACGCTATGCTTCTGATTGTGGAATTAATATAGATATGCTTAATGGTGAAATTGAACCGACAGTGTTGAATATGACGGCTTCACAAAAAAGAAAACTATATAAGAAAATGTTGGAATCAGGCATTAGAGAATAGTAGAAAGTGGAGAAGTAGTAAAGTCTTGAAAGCAAGGTTTCAAGTCCTTTATACGGGACATAAAAGGGTGTAGAATGTATGTATAATAAAAAATATCACAGAATTTTGTTTAAAAATAGCAAATAGTGGTATATATTAAATGAAAGGTAAATATAGAAAGGAAGATTAGAAATGGAAAATATATCACACGAACGAGCAATAGAATTATTGAAAAAATTAGTCGCAAATATGAGGTATGGAGGAAAACCGTTGGTTGTTGCAAAGCATTTGCTCTATGTCGGATTTGAACCCGAAGAACTTTTAGAACTTGGGTTTAAGAGCAGAAGTGTGGTAGCAGCAGAAGAACAACTTGACGAATATGAAGATAGTTTAATATTTTTGGAAGGCTAAGAATTAGAGGGAAAGTAGAAAGTGAGGAAATAAAATGAAAATTAATGGAGATGCAGGAGAGATAAGAACAATAATAATCGTGGGTTTAATTTGCTGGATACCACTTTGTGCATTGTGTACACCAGTTGGTGGTACACTTCTTACGATATTTATTTTTGGAGTAGCCGGTATTATATCATATTCTAAACACAAAGAAAGAACAGGTGGTAACAACGGAATTTCACAAAGCTTACACGATCAGTATATGGAAAAATTACATGAAAGCAATCGCAAACATTGGGAATTCTATGATAAGTTGACTGATGAAGAAAAGGCTGAAAGACAAAAGGAATTTGATGATGAATGTTTGATTGCGGCGAGAAAATGTGAATGGGGAAAGGCATTTGCTCAAGAATGGATTGACGATATGCCTACTGAATTGAAAAAGAAAGCAATGGCGATATATGTGAAACGACAAGCGTTTATTAAAGAAGAAAGAGAGTATGGTAGAGATGCTCATGATTATGAGATGGAAGATTATCTTAATATATGTAAAGAGGATAGAGGTTGTTTATCACCTGCGGGAGCAGAATATTTGTATGATATGAAATTAAAAATAGATAAAGCTTTTAGTGAATATAAAGGTGTAAAAGACGAAGAAGGGAAATGGAAGAAATATGCTATAGGAGAAGCTATGCCTAACAAATATGATAGGATTTTTCATAACTATACGGGAGTACCTTCGGTAAATGTTCCAACTGATAAGTTAAGACAGTTTTATAAATATACTCCAGATGGAAAACTTACAAAAAAATATATGGAGTTTTCTGAACCTCAGGTTTGGTGGGGACATTATGACACAACTGTAAGTCATTGTCTAGTGTCAATGCCTATATAACAAAAGAAGGAGTGAACATTAATGACAGGAAGATTAGAAAATCAAATAAAAACTGAACAGAAAATCAAGCGAACACTTAAAAGTCTGCCACAAATTGTAGCAGACTTTTATTATAACATCTCAACATCTACTGAACCAAAGTCATGTTATATGTATATTATGATAATAAAGGGATTTATTGAATTTATAGAAGAATTAAATATATCCATAAATGATATTGATGAGACTGTTGTAACACGATATTTAAAGACAAAAGAACAAAAAACTAATAAAGAAGGACAAGTTCAAAGTACGAGTTTTTCATATAGAAAAGTTGTTTATGCCGCATTGAATAACTTTCTTTTTTATTTGAAAAAGAAAAAAATTATCAAAGATAATCCTATGGATGAAATAAAACCTGTCCGAAATTCGGACAATGTAAAAAGAATAAGATTGACTGCAAATGATATGGAGAGTATTATAAGTGCCGTGGATAGAGGAGTTGGTTCTCATAGAGCTATTGAAACTCAAAGACCTTGGCGTTCAAGAGACAAAGCAATTCTGCTGCTCTTTATATATACAGGAATGCGTGAAACAGCATTAACGGAAATTAATTTGAACGAGATAGACTTTGAAAATAATACGTTCAAAATCATTGATAAAAGACATAAAACACAAGAATACATTATTAATAATCGACTAAAGGAAGCATTAATAGAATGGATACAAGACAGAGAATTGTTATTAGAAGATATGCGTTCTGATGCATTATTTATTTCTGTTCAAAGAAGTAGAATATCTCCAAGAGCTGTTTCGGACTTGGTAAAAAAATATTCAAAGGCAGGAATCGGAACGGAAATAAGTCCTCATAAATTAAGGTCTGCGTTTTGTACAATTTTATATGATGAAACAAAGGATATAAACTTTGTATCTCAAGCGGTCGGTCATAAAAATATTGAAACTACACAAAGATATATTGTAAATGATGGACAAACAAAGAAAAAAGCTGTTTCGTTACTTGACGATATATTTAGTCGTTGACTATTCAACATCAATATGGTAAAATAAAGGAAAGGTAGGGAGGCTAATTATGGAAACAGAAAAATTAGTAAACATAATAGAGGACGAATTTGGACTTCCTTTTACGAAGTATGAATTAAGTGTCACAGGTAAAAAACTTGTAGAAAAAGTTGAAGCAGAAACGAGTCAATTTCAAGTATTGTGTAAACCTTCATTATGGTGTAGAATAGAAATACACTAAATGGAGGTTTTTAATTATGCCACGAAGAAAAAGAACACCGGAAGAAATTGCACGAAAGGAACGCACAAAAGCACTTATGAAAGAATTGAACATCAAGGATATGGACGATATTCAAGATTTGTTCAAATCTTTTGTTGCGGCTGCCTTAGAGGGCGGTCTTGAAGCTGAGCTTGACGAAGAATTAGGCTATTCCAAGTACGATTATCGCAACAAAGAAACCAATAACAGTCGCAATGGTTACAGTAAAAAGACCATGAAAACCAGTTTTGGAGACATGGATATAGATATTCCTCGTGACCGCAATGGTGACTTTGAGCCTAAGCTTATTCAAAAACATCAAACAACATTATCGGGAGATATTGAAGAAAAAATCATATCAATGTACGCCAAAGGAATGACAGAAAACGATATAGCAGCACATATTGAAGAAATATATGGACTTGATGTGTCTGACAGTACCATAAGCCGTGTTACAGATAAAATTTTACCGATAGCTAAGGAATGGCAATCACGTCCGTTGGAAGAAGTCTATGCTGTAGTATTTATGGATGCGATACATTATCATGTGCGATATGAAGGACGTATAGTAAAAAAGGCTGTATATATAGCAATAGGTATAAACTTAGATGGCAGAAAAGATGTTCTTGGCATGTGGGTGGGTGAAAATGAGAGTGCAAAATTCTGGCTTTCTGTCTTAAATGGATTGAAAAATCGAGGAGTAAATGATATTTTAATTGCTTGCATTGACGGACTAAGCGGATTTACCAATGCGATTGAAGCTGTCTTTCCACAGACAGAAATACAGCAATGCATAATTCATCAAATCCGTAATACAACAAAATATGTATCATACAAAGATATTAAAGCACTTATGGCGGATTTAAAGCGCGTTTATGCAGCTGTTGATGAAGATACAGCGTTACAAGAATTAG
>ERZ773103.279-NODE-279-length-55277-cov-5.634584_pt1 | contig 55277 bp, 50 predicted proteins | sample MGYA00511118_ERZ773103 | MGnify/ENA primary metagenome ERZ773103 (study PRJEB29015, sample SAMEA2737821) | human gut metagenome | biome: human gut; feature: human-associated habitat; material: faeces | place: China | collected 2012 ... | reverse complement strand
AACAGCTGGCAGGTGTGCGCTGTGAGGCGGTGGTGCGTCTGGTGAGTAACGGAAAGACCCTGGCTGCTGATGAGGGCGAGGTGCAGCTTACAGATTACGGTATTTCCGGCATTCCGACCTTCCAGGTAAGCCGTTATGCCGCAAGGGCGTTAGATGAAAAGAAAAAGGTAAGAGTTTATGTGGACTTTATGCCGGGCTGGGATGATAATGAAAGTTTCCGGCTTTTAAAGAAAAGAGCCCTTTTGCTGGCTTACAAACCGGCAGAAGAACTATTTACAGGAATGTTAAACCGCAAACTTGCCCAGGCTCTTTTGAAACTGGCAGGCATTGATCCAAATACGTCCTGTGGCTCTTTAACTGGAAAACAGTTGGAAAAGATCCGCAAAGAATTAAAAGAATATGAAGCAGTTGTCATGTCTGTTAATCCTTTTGCCAATGCCCAGGTGTGCTGCGGCGGTGTAGATGCTAATGAGGTGGATGGAACTACTATGGAGTCAAAGATCTGTCCGGGGCTTTATCTGGCAGGGGAGATCCTGGATGTGGATGGCATCTGCGGTGGCTATAACCTGCAATGGGCATGGACGACCGGTTATCTTTCCGGGAAACATGTGGCAGAAAAAGCGAAGGCGTAGGCAGGCTTGCCGGATAAGGAGTTTGGGATGCAGAGAATACGGATTTCTCAGTTAAAAACAGAGATTGAACATACAGAAAAAGATATGCTGAAAAAAGCATGTAAAAAAATAAAAGTATCCGGATCAGATATTGTCGGTTATGAGATTATAAAAAAATCTGTGGATGCCAGAAAAAAAGATCATATCCAGTACATATATACAGTGGATCTGCTGCTGCCATCCAATGTAAAACCATTTTTAAAAGATAAAGACTGCACTGTGGTAGTTAAAAAGCACTATCAAGCACCGGAATCAGGGGCGGATGCCCGTCCTATGAAACACAGACCTGTGATCGTGGGCAGCGGCCCAGCAGGTCTTTTCTGCGCCTATCTGCTAGCTTCCCATGGATATGCCCCGATTTTACTGGAACGGGGAAAGACCATTGAAGAACGCCAGAAGGATGTAGAACAGTTCTGGGAGACAGGAAAACTTCTGACCGATTCCAATGTACAGTTTGGGGAAGGCGGAGCCGGTACATTTTCGGATGGAAAACTGAACACGGCAGTCAAGGACAAAGCGGGCAGGAATCGTTTTGTCCTTGAGACATTCGTAAAATTTGGTGCACCGGAAGATATCTTATATCTGAACAAACCTCACATTGGTACGGATGTGTTGTTTGATGTGATCCGAAGGATGCGGGAAGAAATAAAACGTCTTGGTGGAACAGTGCGGTTTCAATCTCAGGCAACGGATCTGTGTATCGAAAATAACAGTCTGCAAGGAGTTATCATTAATGGAAAAGAAAGACTGGATTGCGACACCCTTGTGCTTGCCTGCGGACACAGTGCCCGGGATACCTTTGAAACATTGTATGCACTTGGGATTATGATGGAGGCAAAGCCTTTTGCCGTGGGATTCCGTGTGGAACATCCGCAGAAAATGATCGATGAGAGTCAGTATGGAACTGGAAATCTGCAAAAGGGACTTCCGGTGGCAGATTATAAAGTGACATATCATGCTTCCAATGGCAGAAGCGTATATTCTTTCTGCATGTGTCCGGGAGGATACGTGGTCAATGCGTCTTCAGAAGAACAGCGTCTGGCGATAAACGGAATGAGTTATCATGCCAGAGACAGCAAAAATGCAAACAGCGCGATCATCGTAACGGTATCGCCGGAAGATTATCCGGGGGATACACCGCTGGCAGGTATGGTTTTTCAACGGGAACTGGAAAAACGTGCGTATGAGCTGGGCAAAGGAAAGATACCACAGCAGCTGTTTGCGGATTTTAAAGTCGGAAAAGTATCCGAAGGGTATGGAAGCTTTGGCAGCTGTCAGAAAGGGCAGACTGCATTTGCAAACCTGCGGACGCTGCTGCCGGAGACACTGAATGAAGCGTTTTGTGAGGGCATGCATGCATTTTCCGGAAAAATCCATGGATTTGACCGGGAAGATGCCATTCTTTCCGGTGTAGAAAGCCGCACCTCATCTCCAGTAAGAATCTTTCGGGGAGAGCATCTGGAAAGTTCCGTATCTGGGCTTTATCCTTGTGGCGAAGGAGCTGGATACGCCGGTGGGATTACTTCCGCAGCAATGGATGGTCTGAAAGTAGCTGAAGAGATGATTCGAAATTACAGACCGGCAGAATAAATGCCAGATAGAAATAGAAGTGAAAGGTTTAAAAATCAATGGCAGAACTTACACCAATGATGAAAAAATATCTTGAGACGAAAGAAGAGTACAAAGATTGCATCCTCTTTTACCGTCTGGGAGATTTTTATGAAATGTTCTTTGACGATGCGATCACTGCATCTAGAGAGCTTGAGATTACACTGACAGGAAAAAGCTGTGGACTGGAAGAACGAGCGCCTATGTGTGGCATCCCGTTCCATGCGGTAGAAGGATATCTGAACCGTCTTGTGGCGAAAGGGTATAAAGTAGCTATCTGTGAACAGGTGGAAGATCCGAAAACGGCAAAAGGACTGGTAAAGAGAGAAGTTGTCCGTATTGTTACCCCGGGAACGAATCTGGACAGTGGTGCGCTGGATGAGTCTAAAAATAATTATATCATGTGCATCGTTTATACGGAAAACAGATATGGCGTTTCCACGGCAGATGTGTCTACCGGAGATTATTATGTAACAGAGGTCGATTCTGAACGAAAACTGCTGGATGAGATCAGTAAATATTCTCCGGCAGAGATCATCTGCAACGAGTCCTTTAATGTATGTGGCATTGATCTGGATGATCTGAAAAACCGTCTTGGTATCGTGATCTATAATCTGGAGTCCTGGTATTTTGGAGACGAACTTGCGAAAACGACACTGTTGGAACATTTTCATACGGCAACGCTGCAAAGCCTTGGTCTGGAAGAGTATGACTGTGGCGTGATTGCGGCAGGGGCATTGTTGAAATATCTTTATGAGACACAAAAAACAAGTCTTGCCCATATGAGCCATATCCAGCCTTATTCTACCAATAAATTTATGATTATAGACAGTTCAACCCGGAGAAATCTGGAACTGTGCGAAACTTTGCGGGAAAAACAGAAACGTGGCTCACTGCTCTGGGTGCTGGATAAGACAAGAACCGCTATGGGCGCGCGTATGCTTCGTTCCTTTATCGAACAGCCATTGATTGATCGGGAAGAGATAGAGGATCGTCTGGATGCATTAGAAGAACTGAATGCCCATATGATCACACGGGAAGAATTGCGGGAATATCTGAATCCAATCTATGACCTGGAACGTCTGATCGGCAGAGTAGTCTATCAGACGGCAAATCCGAGGGATTTGATCTCGTTTAAGACATCCCTTGGCATGCTGCCGCACATTAAAAATCTGCTGCAGGAATTTTCATGCCGAGAACTGAAAAAACTGGAGCAGGAGCTGGATCCGCTGGAAGATCTGTATGAACTGATCGAACAGGCAATCGCGGAAGATCCGCCAATCTCCATCCGTGATGGCGATATGATCAAAAACGGTTATGATGAGGAAGTGGATCGGCTCAGAAGCGCGAAGACGGATGGAAAACAATGGCTGGCAAAGCTGGAAGAGGAAGAACGGGAAAAGACAGGAATTAAAAATCTCCGTGTAAAATACAACAAAGTATTTGGTTACTATTTGGAAGTAACGAACTCTTATCTGGATCTTGTCCCGGAATACTATACGAGAAAACAGACTTTGACCAATGCAGAGCGTTTTATTACGCCGGAATTAAAGGAACTGGAAGATACGATCCTTGGCGCAGAGGAAAAACTGACAGCGCTAGAATACGATCTGTTCTGCAAAGTCCGTAAACAGATTGCAGATGAGGTTGTCCGGATTCAGCATACAGCCAAAGCGGTTGCCTGTGTGGACGTTCTGGCTTCCATGGCATATGTGGCAGACCAGAACGGCTTCTGTCGTCCGTCTATCAATGAAAAAGGCGTGATTGATATTAAAAACGGCCGTCATCCGGTGGTGGAACGCATGATCAACAATGATATGTTTATCGCAAATGATACCTATCTGGATAACAAGAGTAATCGGATCGCCATCATTACCGGACCGAATATGGCAGGTAAATCTACGTATATGCGACAGAGCGCATTGATCGTACTGATGGCGCAGATCGGTAGTTTTGTGCCGGCAGACAGTGCAAATATCGGTATTGTAGACCGTATCTTTACCCGTGTGGGTGCATCGGACGACCTTGCATCCGGACAGAGTACCTTTATGGTGGAAATGACAGAGGTGGCGAATATTTTACGGAATGCCACCAGCAGCAGTTTACTGATCCTGGATGAGATTGGCCGTGGCACGAGTACCATTGACGGACTGAGCATCGCATGGGCAGTGGTGGAGCATATCAGCAATCCGAAACTGCTTGGCGCAAAGACGCTGTTTGCCACTCATTATCATGAAATGACCGAGCTGGAAGGAAAGCTGGATAACGTAAACAATTACTGCATTGCGGTAAAAGAAAAAGGCGATGATATCGTATTTTTACGAAAAATTGTGCCTGGCGGCGCCGACAGGAGCTATGGTATTCAGGTTGCAAAACTGGCAGGTGTTCCGGATTCTGTCATTACCCGGGCAAAAGAGATCTGCGAGGAGTTGGAAGAGACAGAGCTTGCAAATCTGACGGAAAATCTGCAACTTGGGAAAGACAGCCGGAAAAAGACGAAGAAACCGGATGATGTGGATATGGCACAGATTTCACTGTTTGATACGGTAAAGGATGATGATATCATAGAGGAACTAAAAGAGATGAACCTTGGAAATCTTACACCGATTGATGCTTTAAACAAACTGTATGAAATCCAGAATAAGATTAAAAATCGCTGGTAACGGATAGTATGAAGGGTGTGTTGCTTTTAAAACAGAATAGCTTTTTAAAATACAGTATATTTTTAGATTAGCACCTGTACAATGCATTTGGGATTTGGAAAAGTTTGGAACTATATAATGTTTGAAAGAAATGTAAGATAGATACACGGAAACAATTACCGGGAAAGGAAAGATATAATGCCGGAAATTACACTGCTGGATAAAAATACAATCGATAAGATCGCAGCTGGAGAGGTGGTAGACCGTCCGGCTTCTGTGGTTAAGGAGCTTGTAGAAAATGCCATTGATGCTAAGGCTACGGCTGTAACGGTCGAGATAAAAAATGGTGGTATTTCACTGATTCGAATTACAGATAATGGTTTTGGAATCGAGCAAAACCAGATCCGTATGGCGTTTAAGCGTCATTCTACCAGTAAGATCCGTGCCGTGGAGGATCTGTTGACAATCTCTTCTCTGGGGTTCCGCGGTGAGGCATTGTCAAGTATTGCTTCCGTAGCCCGGGTAGAACTGATCACGAAAACAGCAGGAGAGATGACCGGAAGCCGATACCTGATGGAAGGCGGCGAGGAAAAAACGCTGGAAGAAGTTGGCGCTCCCGGAGGCACCACATTTCTGGTAAGGGATCTGTTTTACAATACGCCGGCAAGGCGGAAATTTTTAAAGACTGCGCAGACAGAGGCAGGATATGTCAGCGACCTGATGGAACGGATGGCGCTGTCCCACCCAGATGTTTCCTTTAAATTTATCAACAACGGACAGGTACGGCTTCATACGTCCGGAAATTCCAACCTGAAAGACATTATTTATCACATTTATGGACGGGATATCGCTGCGAATATTTTAGAGATCAACCATGAATTTCCTACATTTTCCGTAAAAGGTTTTATCGGAAAACCGGTTATCTCCAGAGGAAACCGTCATTATGAAAGTTATTTTGTCAATGGCCGTTATGTAAAGAGCAATATTCTTTCAAAAGCGATCGAAGATGGCTATAAAGGTTTTATGATGCAGCATAAATATCCGTTTACCGTATTGCAGATCTCTCTTTCCGGAGATCTGGTGGATGTGAATGTGCATCCGGCGAAAATGGAACTGCGTTTTTCCAACGGAGAAGAACTGTATTGGAATCTGGTAAATGAGATCCAGCAGGTTTTAAAAGGAAAGGAACTGATTCCGAGGGTCAGCCCGGAACGAGAGTCTTCCAAAACCACGGCGAAACCGGATAAAGGTCTTCCTGTAGATAAGATGTCCAAAGAGGAGATCAAAAAAGCGATACCGGAGCCCTTTGAGACCAGTCGGTTAAACGAGATCCGAAAAGCGGTGGCAAAGGACAGTCCTTATGAGCGAAAATACGCGGATTACAGAAAACCAATGGAGATCCGTCAGCCTGCAGGAACATATTCAGAACGATCAGAAGCAGGGAAGCCGTCGGAAAATGTGACAGGCGTTCAGAATATCCGACCGGTAAATCAAAATGGAAATCAAACCGGAAATCAGATGGAACATCAGATTAATAAACAGAAGCAGGAATTTTATCAGACGGATAGTAAGAATGAAGAGACAACTGTAAATAAGAAGAATCCGCTGGAAACAGGAAGCGTTCCTGATATAGAAAAAGCGGAACAGATGAAGCTGGAAGATCTGTTGGAGGAGACACCGAATCAGAAGCTTCTGGATAAAAGCTCCGTACCATATCATAAAATTCTGGGACAGTTGTTTGATACATACTGGCTGGTGGAGTTTCAGGATCAGCTGTATATGATCGACCAGCATGCGGCTCATGAAAAAGTGCTGTATGAGCGTACCATGGCGGATTACAGAAAGAAAGAATTTACGTCCCAGTATGTGAGCCCGCCGATCGTCCTGTCCCTGACGATGCAGGAAGAAGTGTTGATGAAAAAGTACATGCATCAGTTTGAACAGCTTGGTTTTGAAATTGAGTCTTTTGGCGGCAAAGAATATGCGATCCGGGCGGTTCCTGACAATCTGTATGGACTGGACGGACAGGAGCTGGTTATTGAGCTGATGGATGGGCTCGGTAACATTTCGGATAAAGATGCACCGGAGCTTGTGATGGAAAAAGTAGCGAGTATGTCCTGTAAGGCGGCAGTGAAAGGTAATCAGAAGCTGTCAAGACCGGAGATCGAGGCACTGATCGGAGAACTGCTGACACTGGAAAATCCATACCATTGTCCACATGGCAGACCGGTCATCGTGTCCATGAGCAGATATGAGATAGAGAAAAAATTCAAACGGGTATTATAAAAATATGAATACAGAAAAGAAAAAACCTTTGATCATATTGACAGGTCCGACGGCGGTAGGGAAGACGGCGTTGTCTGTCAAACTGGCAAAAGTAATAAACGGTTCCATCATTTCAGCGGACTCCATGCAGGTGTATCGTGGGATGGATATCGGCTCAGCCAAAGTTACAAAAGAAGAAATGGGTGGAATTAAACATTATCTGATTGATGTGTTGGAGCCGGATGAAGAATTTCATGTGGTACGTTTTCAACAGATGGCAAAGGAAGCCATGGCGGAAATCTATCAGGAAGGAAAAATCCCGATTTTGACAGGCGGCACAGGATTTTATATCCAGTCCGTGTTGTATGATATTGATTTTACCAGTCAGCAGGAGGATATTGCATATCGGGAAAGACTGGAACAACTGGCAAAAGAACAGGGAAATGAAGCGTTGCATGCCATGCTGCAGGAGGTGGATCCAGTTTCAGCTGAAAAGATTCATGCCAACAATGTAAAACGAGTGATCCGCGCACTGGAATTTTACGAAAAAACAGGAACGCCAATTTCAGAACATAATGAAAAAGAGGCAGCAAAAGAATCGCCCTATGTATTCTGCTATTTTGTCTTAAATGATGACAGGCAGCGCTTGTATGAACGCATCGAGCTTCGCATCGATCAAATGCTGGAACAGGGGCTTGTGGATGAGGTCAGAAAACTGAAGGAAAAAGGATATCATAAAGAAATGGTTTCCATGCAGGGGCTTGGCTACAAAGAGATCCTTGCATGGCTGGATGGCGAGATCAGTTATGAAGAAGCCGTATATATTTTAAAACGGGACACCCGACATTTTGCAAAGCGCCAGCTTACCTGGTTTCGCAGGGAAAAAGATGTAATATGGGTTGATAAAGATAAATTTAATTATGATGATGACAGTATCCTGTCTTTTATGACAGCAAAAATAGATAAACTTACAGGAGGCATTCTTAAAGATGAATGAAGAGATCATACAGAAGAAATACTATGACATGGGAATCTGTCCGGAGGTCTATAAATTTGGGAAAAAGATAGAGGAACAGTTAAAGGAACGTTTTGAAGCCATTGACAGTACGGCAGAATACAATCAGATGAAGGTTATTGACGCCATGCAGAAATGTCAGGTCAGCGCAGAGTGTCTGAACCAGTTTGCCAGTGGCTATGGATACAGTGACATCGGAAGGGATACGTTGGAGGAAGTATATGCGGAATGCTTTCACGGAGAAGCAGCGCTTGTGCGTCCGCAGATCACATGTGGCACCCATGCCCTTGCTCTTGCGTTAATGTCAAATCTTCGTCCGGGGGATGAACTTCTTTCTCCGGTGGGAAAACCTTACGATACACTGGATGAAGTGATCGGTATCCGTCCGTCTGCCGGTTCTCTTGCAGAATATGGCATTACGTATCGTCAGGTAGATCTGATCGATGACAGGGAATTTGATTATGAAGGCATCCGTGCTGCAATTAATGAAAAAACAAAACTGGTAACGATCCAACGTTCCAAAGGCTATGCGGTTCGTCCGACTTTATCCGTGGACAAGATCCGGGAGCTGATCGCCTTTATCAAAGAGATCAAACCGGATGTGATCTGCATGGTTGACAACTGTTATGGAGAATTTGTAGAGGAGAAAGAGCCTCTGGAAGTGGGAGCTGATATGATCGTTGGTTCCTTGATCAAAAACCTGGGTGGCGGACTTGCACCGATCGGCGGATATATTGTTGGGAAAAAGGAATGTGTGGAAAATGCGGCATACCGCCTGACATCTCCGGGACTTGGTAAGGAAGTCGGCGCGTCTCTTGGCGTTATCCATACCTTTTATCAGGGACTGTTTCAGGCACCAACGGTTGTATCAGGTGCTTTGAAAGGTGCGATCTTTGCAGCTAATATTTATGAAAAACTTGGATTTGCGGTTGTACCAAACAGTACAGAGAGCAGACACGATATCATTCAGGCGGTTACCTTCGGTACGCCGGAAGGAGTTATCGCATTTTGTCAGGGAATTCAGGCAGCAGCACCGGTAGACAGCTTTGCCACACCAGAACCATGGGATATGCCCGGATATGATGCTCCGGTCATTATGGCAGCAGGCGCTTTTGTACAAGGATCATCCATTGAGCTGAGCGCAGACGGTCCGATCAAGCCGCCATATGCCGTTTATTTTCAGGGCGGACTGACCTGGTATCATGCAAAACTGGGCATCTTAATGTCTCTTCAGAAGTTGGTAGAGGCAGGGATCGTAAAGAAAGAGAGCCTCATTTTGTAAAAATGAGTTCATAAATATTTAAGAAAATGTAATAGGATAATTACAGATATTTTATATACAGAAACAGACGTTTGTGCTATTATTTAGTTTACGGTTTATAAATAAAACCGCTGCATAAGAGAGAGTAGAAAGGTTTTTTATGCAGAAAAACAGAAATATGAAAGATTTGCCGGAATCGGAAAAACCTTATGAAAAATGTCTGAAACAGGGCGCGGCAAGCCTGTCAGATGCGGAGCTGATCGCTGTGGTCATCCGCACCGGAAGCCAGAATGAACAGGCTGTGGATCTTGCAAAAGAGATTCTATTGCTCCCGCCGGGAGGAATCCTGAATCTGGAGTACCTGTCGGTCTCGCAGCTTCAGAAGCTGTATGGGATCGGAGCTGTCAAGGCAGTACAGCTAAAATGTGTCGCAGAGATCTCCAGACGAATGGCTATGGCAAAACGCAGGGATCGCATCTGCATGAATGATGCGGAAAGTATTGCCGCTTATTATATGGAAACGATGCGTCATGAATCAAAAGAGCATCTTCTTTTGAGCATGTATGGCAGTAACAGCAGGCTGTTGGGAGATGAGATGATCTCTGTGGGAACCTGTAACTCGTCCCTGATCTCGCCAAGGGAGATCTATTTGCAGGCATTGTCTCATCAGGCGGTGTATGTGGTTTTACTGCACAATCATCCAAGCGGAGATCCGAGACCCAGCGAAGAAGATATTTTAGTTACAGAACGGATAAAAAAATGTGGAGAATTACTGGATATTCCCCTTATGGACCATATTATTGTGGGAGATAACTGTTATTACAGTTTTCATGAGCAGGGTATCCTATAGAGAAAGGGAGAGTTTGATATGTCAAATGTGTATGGTATTGACCTGGGCACTAGTAATCTGAAAGTGTTTGAAAAACATTCTGACCAGATTGTAAAGGAGAAAAATACGATTGCCATCGTAAATAAAAATCAGATGTATGCATATGGAGACGATGCATATGCCATGTATGAGAAAGCACCGGAAACGATACAGGTTTCTTTTCCAATCGTAGGCGGTGTTATCGCAGACTATAATAATATGCAGACGATGATCGGAAGCTTCCTGAGCAAGGTTTCCAAATCTCATATGAAAGGTTCTGAGTATGTCGTTGCAGTTCCGACAGATATTACCGAGGTTGAGAAAAAAGCATTTTATGACCTGCTCTATAAGAGCCCTTATAAGCCGAAAAATGTACAGTTATGCGATAAACCGATCGCAGATGCCCTTGGACTTGGGCTTGATGTTACAGAACCGACCGGTATCATGGTCGTGGATATGGGGGCAGACACAACAGAGATTTCCGTGATTTCCCTTGGCGGACTGGTTCTCAGCAATTTGATGCATTTTGGCGGAAACCGCATTGATGAGTCTATCATCAGTTATATGAAACGGAACTTTAACCTCGTGATCGGACAGAAGACTGCGATGCAGTTAAAAGAGCAGATCGGTTGTGCAATGCCTGGAAAAGAAGGTTCTATGGTTATAGTAGGACTGGATGTAGTCAGCGGACTGCCAATCCAGATGGAAGTAACAGCTGAAACTGTATATGCGGCAATGAAAGACAATCTCAGCTCTCTGTGCAATGCGATCAAGATGATCCTGGAGAAAGTTCCGCCAGAGCTGGCAAAAGATATCATCGCATCCGGCATTTACCTTACCGGTGGCGGATCAAAAATGGAACAGCTGGATGTACTGTTTAAGGATCTGACCAATATAGAAGTAAATACCTGTGAGAATCCGGATGAATGTGTAACAAGAGGACTTGGTCTTGTGATCAAGGATAATAAATACAAACATCTAGCTTACAGTATGCGTACAAAAGTATTTAAATAGAAGTCTGCGAGGAAATTATGAACCGGAAAAAGAAGAAAAAATTTTCAGTTAAATATATTCTGCTGATTATGACGGTTTTTTGCATCATTGTAATAGGATGCAGCTCTGCTTATAATATGTCCAGCGGTGCGGTCGGCAAAATTGCCGGTCATGTGATCATACCCATGCAGAAAGGATTGAATAAAGTAGGTTCAGTCCTGCATATTCAGAAAGAAGATTTTACTTCTAAAAAAGAATTACAGAAAGAAAATGATGATCTGAAGGAACAGGTGGCTTCTCTGGAAGAAAGACTCAACCGTACTGCATTGGAACAGTCTGAACTGGAAAAGCTTCGCAAACTTTATGATATGGATCAATCCTATGATACTTATGAAAAGGCGGCGGCAAATGTTGTTGGAAAAGATGCCAGCAACTGGTTTGACACCTTTATTATTGATAAAGGAAGCAATGCAGGGATTGAGATTGGAAATAACGTGATTGCTGATGGCGGTCTGGTAGGTATTGTGACCGATGTTGGAAGTAATTATGCAAAAGTTCGTTCTATCATAGATGATGCCAGCAATGTCAGCGCAACGGATGTAGCCACATCCGATAACTGTATCATCAGTGGAAGCCTGAAATCCATGAATGAACGACAGCAGTTGGAGATCACAGATCTGAAAGACAGTGATGATCAGGTCAAGGCAGGCGACCAGATCGTGACATCCAATATCAGCGACCGGTATCTGCCGGGGATTCCGATTGGTTATATCACGGATATCACACAGGATTCCAGTTCGCTGACAAAAACAGGCTATCTGGCAACAATCGTTGACTTTGAACATCTGGACAAGGTACTTGTGATCAAACAGGTAAAAGATTATTCTGAGGCAAACTAAAGTAAGGAGTATCTGATGCGGAGAAAAATAGTATTAGCAATAACAATTATCGTATGTTTCCTTCTTCAGACGACTCTGTTTCAGTCATTGTCCGTAGCGTCCATTTCGCCAAATCTTCTGATCGTAGTGACTGCTGCGTTTGGGTTTATGCGAGGCAGAAAAGAAGGAATGTTTGTCGGTTTTTTCTGTGGCTTGCTCATGGATCTGTTTTTTGGATATGTGCTGGGATTTTATGCGATTTTATATATGTTGATCGGATTTTTAAACGGGATTTTTCGGAAAATCTTTTATCCGGAAGATATCAAGCTTCCGGTCTTTCTGATCGCACTCAGTGATTTTTCATTTAGTGTTGCGATTTATTTTATACAGTTTTTTTTCCGGTCAAGATTTGCGTTTGGATATTATTTCCTTCATATTATGATACCGGAACTGGTATACACGATGATCGTTGCCATTGTCCTGTATTTTATACTCCTGAAGGTTAATCAGAAACTTGAGGGAAAAGAAAAGAGGAGGGAAAAGAAGTTTGTTTGATTCTTTAAAAGAACTTTTCTTTAAAGTGATAAAATCCAGACTGACGGTTCTGACGGTTGTCATGGTCTTTCTGGCGGTAGTGCTGGTACAGCGTTTGTTTACTTTACAGATCGTAGAGGGAAAAAGTTATCTGGAAAGTTTTACCGGAAAGATTGAAAAAGAACGTACGATCAATGGCAGCAGGGGAAACATTTATGACAGAAATGGGAATCTGCTTGCATCCAATGAGCTTTCATATACGGTTACTGTGGAAGATAACGGTTCCTATGATAATACAAAGCAGAAGAATCGTATGCTGAATGCGGAATTCGATTCCCTGATTTCTATTTTAAAAGAAAAAGGCGATGATTTTGTCAATGATTTTTATGTGGAAATGGCAGATGACGGTTCCTTTCAGTTTACGGTAGAAGGATCCAGATTACAGCGCTTTCGTGCAGATGTATATGGACGGACGAAAGTCAGTGATTTGAAATATAACAAAAAACTTGGTTATAATGAAGCTTCTGCAACGGCGGATCAGATTATAGAATATCTCTGTGAACAATACAATATCCGTCTGGATGGTACGCAGGAAGAATATGCGAAAAAAGCAAAGGCAAAAAATCTTACCGGAGCAGCTGCCAAGGAAGAAGAGAAGACACAGTATTATGATGCACAGCGCCGTTATGAAATCATGGTACTTCGTTATGCTCTTGCACAGAATGCGTTTCAGAAATACGTAGCAACTACCATTGCAAAAGATGTTTCGGACGAGACCGTTGCCGTGATCAAAGAACATACGGATGAACTGCAGGGTGTAGAGATTGCAGAGGATACAAAACGGGTATACTATGATGCTGAAAGCTTTTCCAATATTATCGGTTATACCGGTACGATCTCTTCAGATGAATATGAAGAAAAAAAGGATGACGGTTATGATTCTACCGATTCCGTTGGTAAGACTGGCATCGAGCAGGCGATGGAAGATCAGCTGAAAGGAAAAAAAGGAAAAGAGACCGTATATGTCAACAACACGGGAAAAGTACTGGAAATTAAGGATTCTACAGACCCGGAAAGCGGAAATGATGTATGTCTTTCTATTGATGCAAATTTGCAAAAGGCTGTTTACCGACTCCTGGAACAGGAACTGGCAGGTATTTTATATTCCAAAGTATCTGATGTGAAAACGACCAGTGGTGGGGATAACTCCAAACAGATCATTCCAATCTATGATGTGTATAAAGCGCTGATAGGAAACAGTGTGCTGGATATAAAGGCGATGGCAACAGCGGAGGATGGAACGCAGCAGCATGACATCTATCAGAAATTTGTTTCCAGAAATGAATCAGTAACACCACAGGTAGAAAGCTGCCTGAAGGATGCAGGAACCGCTTACAAGGATCTTTCAGAAGATATGCAGTCTTATATGAAATATATTGTTACGATGCTGCAGGATTCAGAAGTATTTGATCCCAACGTAGTAGATTCTTCAGATTCCGTATATCAACAGTGGAAAGATGGCACCATTTCTGTGAGAAAATATCTGGAATATGCGATTTCCAAGGATTGGATTGATATTTCTTATTTTAATCTGGAAAGCAAATATGCAGATTCAGAAACATTGTATTCTGCTTTGGTGGAATATGTAATGAATGAGCTTTCCGGAGACAGGGAATTTGAAAAACTGATTTATGAGACTCTGATCATGGATGATGTGGTCAGCGGAAGACAGCTCTGTTTGGCATTGTATGAGCAGGGAGTTCTGGATGCAGAGACAGATTCCGATTACAATGCCATCAGTTCCGGAAGTATGAGCTCTTATACATTCCTGAAGAATAAGATTAAAAATCTGCAGATCACACCGGCTCAGCTGGCGTTGAATCCGTGTTCCGGCTCAGTTGTTATCACAAATCCAAATGACGGAAGTTTGTTGGCATGTGTTTCCTATCCGGGATATGATAACAATAAGCTTTCCAATGCGACGGATTCTACTTATTATAATAAGCTTTATAACGATAAATCTTTACCGCTTTATAACAATGCGACTCAGCAGACGACGGCACCGGGTTCAACTTTTAAGATGGTTACGGCAACTGCCGGACTTACAGAAGGCGTGATCACGACTGGAAGTACTGTAAATTGTAACGGTACTTTTGATCTGCTGACACCGAGTCCCCATTGCTGGATCTATCCTCGCGGCGGACATGGTGCTGAAACTGTTTCGGATGCGATCCGTGATTCCTGTAACGTATTTTTCTATGATGTCGGATATCGGCTCAGTATGGAGAACAATACCTATAATGAGGACAAGGGTGTAGAACTCCTGACAAAATATGCGCAGGCATATGGTCTTGGAGATAAGACTGGTATAGAGATTACAGAATCATCTTCTAAAGTGGCAGATGAATATCCGGTTACAATGGCAATCGGTCAGAGTAATAACAGTTATACTACCATTCAGCTTGCGAGATATGTGACAGCGGTGGCAAATTCCGGTACTGTGTATAATCTGACCTTGTTACAGAAGGTAACAGATCATTCCGGAAATGAATTACAGAGCTATGGACCGACAGTAAAGAACAGTCTGAGCAATGTGGCATCTTCTACCTGGGATGCGATCCATTATGGAATGCGTCAGGTAGTACAGACACATTCTCAGTTTAATAATCTTGGTGTTGATTCTGCCGGAAAGACAGGAACGGCGCAGCAGGCAAATACGCCAAACCATGCATTGTTCGTAGGATATGCACCTTATGATAATCCACAAATCGCACTGGCGATCCGAATTGCAAATGGTTATACTTCCAGCAACTCTGCAGAGCTTGCTGCAAATATATACAAATATTACTTTAATCTTACAGATACAGATGCGTTGCTTTCCGGAACGGCTGATGCTGTGGGAGGTTCCGCAGGCGGTGTAAACGATTAAGATCTTGCGGATATTCTGTCAATGTCAGAAGGAAAGGAAGGGTAACCTGACAGTCAAAAGAGACTTATATACAGAAGAGCTTCTCGTCAGTGACGTTTTGCTGAAAACAAATAATAAAATGTGATTTCTGTGGAGACTTTGGTCTCCATGGAACGCATATCGCCATGACAAAAGAGAAAATGATTTATATGAAACCTCTTACAAAAGGATATGAAAATGTATTTAAGATCAGGAGGATTTTGCATGAGCGAAGTGATTGTTGTGACATCAGGTAAAGGTGGTGTCGGGAAGACGACAACGACAGCAAATGTCGGAACCGGGCTGGCCATGCTCGGGAAAAAAGTAGTCATGGTAGATACAGATATCGGATTACGAAATCTGGATGTAGTCATGGGACTGGAAAACAGGATTGTCTATAATCTTGTAGATGTAATAGAAGGAAACTGTCGAATGAAGCAGGCTTTGATCAGAGACAAAAAGTATCATACGCTGTATCTGTTACCTTCTGCACAGACCAGGGATAAAAATGCAGTAAATCCGGAACAGATGAAAAAACTGACGGATGAACTGCGGGAAGATTTTGATTATATTCTGCTGGATTGTCCGGCAGGAATCGAACAAGGCTTTCTGAATGCAGTAGCCGGTGCAGATCGTGCGCTTCTTGTTACTACACCGGAGGTGTCTGCAATACGGGATGCAGACCGTATCATAGGACTTCTGGAATCAGATGGTATGAAGGACATTCGTCTTGTGATCAATCGGCTGCGGCCGGATATGATAAGCCGGGGAGATATGATGTCCGTAAAAGATGTGTCTGAAATACTTGGACTTGATATGATAGGAGCTGTGCCGGATGATGAAAATATTGTGATCTCAACAAATCAGGGAAACCCATTGGTAGGAAGCGAAAGCCCGGCAGGACAGGCTTATATGAATATTAGTCGCAGGGTAGATGGAAAAACCATACCTTTTATGAAATTGGAGCAGAAAAAAAGATTCTTCCGGAAAAGAAGAAACCGCAAGGGCAGATAAGGAGATTTCGTATGAAAAAAAGAACTTTTTTTAAACGAAAGACTTCTGGAACGCTTGCCAGAGAACGGTTACGGATGCTGCTTATGACAGATCGGATCAGTTTGTCTGCTGATCTTACGGAGAAAATTGAAAAAGATATTTATCAAAGTATTTCCAGATACCTGGAAATAGAAGAAAGCGGAGGCGTGGTGCAGTTTGAAAAAAACAGAAATAATCTGTATGGAAGAGATGTTACATATATCTGTGCACGGTTTCCAGTCAGAAATATGAACCATAGAAGATAAAAGGAAGTACAATGTTTAAGCAATATCAGTTAAAAAATTATAGATTTCGATTAGTTGCATATGTGATCGTCCTGACGATTATTGGAATATTGGTAATCGGAAGTGCAAAACAATCTGTACAGAGTAAACAGATTCTTGGATTGGCGATAGGATTGGTGTTTATGGTAATCGTATCATTGATCGATTATTCCTATATTCTTAGATTCTGGTCTGTCTGGTATTTGATGGCAATTTTCATGCAGGTTGCTGTATTACTTTTTGGAAATGATGTCAATGGATCAAAACGATGGATCGATCTTGGATTTTTTCAGTTTCAGCCATCAGAGCTTAGTAAGATTTTGCTGATATGCTTCTGGGCAGCAATTTTTGTCCGTTATCATGAAAAATTGAACACACTGAAGATGCTGGTCATATTTATCGTGGCATCCGGTATTCCTATGGGACTGATCCTGGTGGAGGATATGTCAACGACGATAGTTATTGCATTGATTTTCATTACCCTCTTGTTTATTGCTGGATTAAGTTATAAAATAATATTAAAGGTTTTAGCTGCAGCTGTACCGGCGGGAGTTGTCTTTTTGATCCTGTTGTTGAACCATGCGATTCCGATGCAGGAATATCGATATAATCGTATTCTGGCATGGTTGAATCCGGAAAAATATTCAAATGGTGCTTATCAGCAGCAAAACTCTATTATGGCAATCGGCTCCGGTCAGCTTTGGGGGAAAGGGTTGAACAATACCTCTATCGTGTCCATGAAAAATGGAAATTTTATTGCGGAACCACAGACAGATTTTATATTTGCAGTTGTGGGAGAGGAATTGGGCTTTGTGGGAAGCGTGATCATTGTGATCCTGCTTTTACTGATTGTGATCGAATGTATTCTGATCGCTAAAAATGCCCGGGATCTTTCCGGAAGGCTGATCTGTTGTGGTGTTGCAGCACTGATCGGATTTCAGTCATTTGTCAATATCTGTGTTGCTACCGGACTGATGCCAAATACAGGACTGCCGTTACCGTTTGTGAGTTATGGACTGACGTCTCTGGTAAGTTTGTTTATCGGAATCGGTCTTGTGTTAAATGTGGGGCTGCAGCCAAGAAAATATGGTCAGGGGGAATACTTGGAATGAACGTTGGATTAATCGCACATGATTCAAAGAAAAAGTTGATGCAGAATTTCTGCATTGCATACAGGGGGGTCCTGGGGAAACATTCGCTGTTTGCCACCGGAACGACCGGAAGGCTGATCGAAGAAGCGGCCAATTTAAGTGTACACAAATTTCTGCCTGGACCGTTGGGTGGATTACAGCAGATGTCTGTTGCAATCGAGAGCAATGATATTGATATGGTTATCTTTTTACGTGACCCGTTGACGGCAAAGTCACATGAGCCGGACATCGCAGGTCTTACAAGAAATTGTGATATACACAATGTGCCAATCGCAAGTAACGTTGCAACGGCAGAACTTTTGATACATGCATTAGACAGAGGAGATTTGGACTGGCGTGAAATGTACAAATAAGTGGATTGCGGCGGCCATGATCTGCATCTTTTCTGCCGGAATGCTTACAGGGTGTTCTGGAGAGAAAACGCAGATTAAGGCCGCTTATGATGTGTATGAAACATCGGCAGAATATGGATTAACAAATGAATCAGTTTCCAATATGTTGGAGCCTTTTTCAAAAAATATATGTGTAATAGGATTCGATAATTCGGATCCGTCAAAAGTGCATGCAGCAGTAGCAGAGGGAGCTGGTTTATTTAATACAGTGAAAAGAACGGTTCCTTACGCTCAGAATATTTACGAGAAATTGTATCCGGCCAGTACGACAAAAATTTTGACTGCATATATTGCTTTAAAATATGGAGATTTAGATCAGAGAGTGACTGTTTCTGAAGAACTGTTAAAGGGTCTGGATGCAAGTTCTTCTGTTTGTGGTTTAAAAGCCGGAGATACACTTACGTTGGAACAGTTGTTATATGGACTGATGTTGTGCAGTGGTAACGATGCGGCAGTTACTATTGCGGAAACGATTTCCGGAAGTATTGATGATTTTGCAGATCTGATGAATAAGGAGGCACAGGCTCTGGGGGCAACGCATTCTCATTTCGTAAATCCCCATGGACTTCCTGATGAAGATCATTATACTACTGTATATGATCTGTATTTGATCTTCAATGCGGCAATCTCTGACGAACGGTTTACATCCATTATTAATTCTGCTTCCTATCAGGCAACCTATACGGATGCATCTGGAAATACTGTTACACAGACGTGGAAGAATACGAATAAATACTTGAATGGCGCAGTAAAGACACCCGATGGGATTACTGTTATCGGAGGAAAGACCGGTACGACCCGGGATGCCGGATACTGCCTTGTACTGTTGAGTGAAAATAATGCAAAAGAGCCAGTGATTTCTATTGTTTTGAAAGCAGATGGCAGATCGGATCTTTACCTTTTGATGAGTGATATGTTGTCTAATTTTTCGAATTAATAGTTGTAATTTGTTAGTCAATATACTATAATTAATACATAAATATTTGTTGTTTTTATACATAATGTAAAAAGGATATAAATAACAACAGAGGTAGGAGGATAAAAGTATGGTTCAGATTATTGCCGGTGAAAAAGGAAAAGGAAAAACAAAACAGTTGTTAGATCAGGTTAATGCAGCGATCGAGACAGCAACAGGTAATATTGTATATCTTGATAAAAGCCAGAAACATATGCATGAGTTAAGCAATAAGGTTCGTCTGATCAATGTTGCAGATTACCCGCTTACAGATCTGGATGAGTTTATCGGATTCATTTGTGGAATCGTATCTCAGGATTATGATCTGCAGGCAATGTACCTCGACAGTTTCCTTACTATTGCAAATATTACTACAGATGAGGAAATTTGCCATGCTATTGAAAAACTGGATGTAATCAGTGAAAAATATAATGTAGCATTTGTTCTGAGTGTTTCTAAGAACGAAGCAGAACTTCCGGAATGCGCAAAAGGTAAACTGATTGTTTCTCTGTAAATAACATAGCTCTTTTCGGTGTCTTGGGTGTATGCCCAAGACACCTTATTTATGCGGCAGAGATATCAGGTACTCTGCCGTATAAATAAGGTAAGTCGATAGGCTTTTAATCCAGATGGAAATCTGAGATGCGTCCAAATACGCTAATCATGTAAATTCCACTGATTCCAACCAGTGCATAGACGATTCTGCTGACCCAGGACATATTCCCAAGTAAAAAAGCGATCAGGTCAAAACGGAAAAAACCGATCAATCCCCAGTTGACAGCTCCAATAATTACGATGGTAAGAACAATGTTGTCAATGATTTTTGTGCTCATAGGTTATCCCTCCTGTATTAGCAGTATGCCCGCTGGTTTTCCTTTTTATTCCAGAAAATGATAAGGTATAAAAGAATGGCTAAAAAGAGAAAGAAAAAAATCTTAAGATATAAAAAACCGGTAAATTTTAATCTGGGCGTCATTATTTTTTTGATAATATTTGTGTATTTTGCAATCTATCTTATTTCTTATGCAACACAGAAACATATATCAGTATACGAAGTACAAAAAGGACAGATTGCGCAGTCCAGTATATACACAGGGCTGATCCTGCGTTCGGAGCAGGTTATTTACACAGACCATGCAGGCGTGGTCAACTATTATGCAAAAGAAGGAGATAAAGCCGGAAATAATGACCTGATCTGTTCTGTTGATACGGATGGAAAGCTGGCAGAACAAATCAGTCAGGCTGGAGAAGATGGTACACAGTTGGATAAGGAAAGTCTGGAAGATGTACAGACTGTTATTCAGTCATACAGTGGGAATTGTTCGGATATGTCTTTTTATAATGTGTACTCATTAAAAAATGCCGTAAATTCCCAGGTGCAGGAGTCCTTATATCTGAGTGCTCTGAGCGATCTCAGCAGTCAGACGGATGAAGCTGTAAAAAACCAGACGTTTTATTTCCAAAATGCGCCAAGAGACGGTATTGTAGCCTTGTATACAGATGGATATGAGGAAGTGACGCCGGATTCTTTTGAAAACGGTATGTTTGATCCTTCTTCCTATTCAAAAAACAGTGTGGGAAGTAATCAGAAATTATCAAATGGACAGGCAATCTACAAACTTGTTACAAATGAGGACTGGTATGTCATGGTTCCTGTCAACCAGGAGACGGCAAAACAATTCGAAGACAAAAATTATGTTACTGTAACGTTTCGAAAAGATGGAACCAGTGCAACCCCATCTGTGCAAGTAAAAAAATATGATAATAAAGATTATCTTGTTCTTAAATTTAACAGTTCCATGGTTCGTTATGTATCTGATCGTTATATAGAACTGGAATTAGGTACAGATACGACTACCGGATTAAAGATTCCGAATTCGTCTATTATTGAAAAGGAATTTCTTGTAATTCCAAAGACGTATTTTACAAATGGTGGTAATAATTCTACGTCCGGGTTGCTGAAAGTTTCTTCCCAAAAAGGAAAAACATCCGCAGAATTTATTTCTACAGAGCAGTATTATGAGACAGAAACGGATTATTATATAGATGAAAGTTCGCTGAAAAAAGGTGATGTTATTCAGGCTCCGGATTCTTCTGAACAATATACGATCAAGGAATCTGATAAATTAAAAGGTGTTTATAATATCAATAAAGGATACGCAGTCTTTAAACAGATTGATGTTGTTTCTCAAAACAAGGAATATTCTATTCTCAAAACAGGAACAAAATATGGTCTTTCCCTTTATGACCATATTGCGTTAAATGGATCTGATATTAAAGAGGGCGAACTGATACATTAAATGGAGGTGTCATTTTGTTAAAAGATAATTTACAACAGGTAGAAGAAAACATTGCTCATGCTTGTAAAAATGCGGGAAGAGATCGTAAAGAAGTGACTCTGATTGCTGTAAGTAAGACAAAACCGATTGAGATGTTACAGGAAATATATGATGAAGGTATCCGCGTTTTTGGAGAAAATAAAGTACAGGAACTGACGGATAAAGAAGAGATTCTCCCAAAGGACATTCAGTGGCACATGATTGGTCATTTACAGCGAAATAAAGTAAAATATCTCATGGGAAAGGTCGCTCTGATCCATTCTGTGGATTCACTTCGTCTGGCGGAGGAGATCAGCGCACAGTCTGTGAAACATCAGGTGGAAACGGACATTTTGATCGAAGTGAATATTGCACAGGAAGAAACAAAATTCGGTATTTCAAAGGAAGAAACATTGGCATTGGTTACCGCTGCCTCAAAACTTCCGAATATCCATGTAAAAGGACTGATGACAATCGCTCCATATGTAGAAGATCCGGAAGACAACAGGGAATATTTCAGGGGAATCCATCAATTATCTGTTGACATAAAACAGAAAAACATTGATAATGTATCTATGGATATTTTATCCATGGGTATGACCGGAGATTATATGGTGGCAATCGAAGAAGGAGCTACCATGGTTCGTGTAGGAACGGGTATCTTTGGTGCAAGACAGTATAATACACAAGGATAGGAGCGGCAGTACAATGGCTTTTTTTGATAAAATGTTAAATGCAATGCGATTGAATTCAGATGAAGATGAGGATGAATTCTATAATGATGAATATTTAGATGATGAAGATGAGGATGAATATGAACCTCCTGTACGCAGAAGAGGATTTCGTAAAGAAGAACCGCAAGAAGAAACGGTATTTGAAAAACGTCAGTCTGCAAGAGAGCGCAATCAGGCGAAGAATTCACAGAAAGTTACACCGATGCGTGCAGTTAAAAAATCTCAGGGAGGAAATGTTCCGATGGAAGTATGTGTTATTAAACCTGCAAGTGTAGAAGATGCCAGAGAGATTACAGAAACTCTTTTAAATAACCGAACTGTAGTTTTAAATCTGGAGGGATTAGACCTTGATGTTGCACAGAGAATTATTGACTTTACCTCTGGTTCCTGTTTTGCGATTGATGGAAATCTGCAGAAGATTTCTACATATATCTTTATTGTAACACCTGCTTCTGTAGATATTTCAGGGGATTTCCAGAATATCATGGATGCATTTGATGTTTCTTCTATTCAGACAGATATTTAAATAACAAATTGGGGAACGGTTGAAACAGCCTTCCTATGAAGTGTTTCTCATACTGTGAAAATTCCAGAATGAGAGACACTTTTTTTATCTAAAAAGACAGGAGATCATAGATGAGTAAAGAAATAGTAGTAAATTATGAGGAAAAACCATGTTATAAGATTGTGTTGGAGCATGATTTTCGTACATTGGCGGCAAAAGTAAATGAACTGGGAGTTCAAAAACAACAGAAAGTGTGTATCATTGCAGATACCAATACGGCAGCTTTATATCTCGAAGAAGTAACAATGGAACTGGAGAAATGTTTTGATACGGTTGTTTCTTATGTGTTTCCGGCTGGAGAAACCCATAAAAATGTAGATACGATCAATGAGATCTATCAGAAACTGATAGAAGAAAAATTTGATCGAAAAGATATGCTTGCAGCGCTTGGTGGCGGTGTGACTGGAGACATGTGTGGGTTTGCAGCTGCAACATATCTCCGGGGAATTGATTTTATTCAGATTCCGACCTCTCTTTTGTCACAGGTTGACAGCAGTATTGGTGGAAAGACAGGTGTAGATTTCCGTCAGTACAAAAATATGGTTGGAGCATTTTATCAGCCTAAACTTGTTTATATGAATTTGCATACGCTGCATGATCTTCCACAGGAACATTTTTATGCTGGCCTGGGAGAAATATTAAAACATGGTCTGATCAAGGATGCTGAATATTTTCACTGGATGGAGAAAAATCATGAAGCGATCATGAACAAAGAAGCGGATGTGCTGGAAGAGATGATCTATCGGAGCTGCAGGATCAAACAGGATGTTGTTGAGCATGATCCAAAGGAAAAAGGAGAACGCGCACTGCTGAATTTTGGTCATACAATTGGTCATGCTGTAGAAAAACTGTCCGATTTTCAGCTGATCCATGGTTTCTGTGTTGCAGTTGGAGTGGCGGCTGCCAGTGAACTTTCCTGTAGACGTGGAAAAATCACACCGTCAGACAGAGATTATATTTTGAGAACCTTACAGGCATTCCATTTACCGGTAAAAGCAAAAATTACATCTACGCAGGAAGTTTTGGAAACGACGAAGCTGGATAAAAAGATGGAGTCCGGAAAAGTAAAGTTTATCCTTTTAAAAGAGATTGGTTCGGCTTTTATTGATAAAACAGTATCGGATGAGGAAATGCTGCAGGTAATTGAATTTATTGCAGAATAACGGTATATACAGACAGAGATCTATCTTTAAGAAAACAGCAGGAAATATAAAAGTACGTTTGAAATTTTTAAACAGACAGGACAGACGTATGTAAACGGAAATAAAAGGAAATTGGAGAGTATCGTATGAATGGAGTAAATTCAAAAAAAACAGTTGCCAATGTGATTGGCGTAATTTGTTTTTTTGTTTTTGTCATAATTGATCAGGTAACAAAAACAGCGGCTGTGGCAAATTTGAAGGATCAGCAGCCACATGTGTTAGTTGGTAATGTGTTTGAATTGTTTTATCTGGAAAACCGTGGAGCGGCTTTTGGCATCCTTCAGGGGCAGAAAATTTTGTTTGTGATCATTACGATTGCTATATTAGCGGTTATTTTTTATGTATTCCTTCGGCTTCCGGCAACCAAACGGTTTTATCCGTTGCGAGTGTTACTGGTGTTGGTCGCAGCAGGAGCATTTGGGAATTTTATTGATCGTACCAGACAGGGATATGTGGTTGATTTTTTCTATTTAAAGGTAATCAATTTTCCAATATTTAATGTGGCGGATATCTATGTGACCTGTGGTGCAATCCTTTTGGTCATAGTTATATTGTTCTATTATAAAGACGAGGATCTGAAGCAGCTGAAAACTGCATTGAGCTTCAAGAGATAAGAATAAGAAGAGGTAAATGCTATATATTTGTTTTGTTATATCAAAATAAATATAGAAATATGATGGGTACAGATGTATAAATTTTTTTCTGAATGGTTTCTTACCAGTTGTATGGAATATCAATCATAGATACCTTGTAGAGCAGAAATAAAAAAGACAGGTTTAAAAGTAAACAAAAAATGAGGCGAAAACAAGAACATGGGAACAGAACAGGAGTATCGTACAGCTAATGGTATGAAAGTGAAAAATCCAGATGATAATCCAGAAAGTGAACAGCGACAGGAATTCGAGGTAACGGAAGAATATGATCAGCTTCGGTTGGATAAATTTCTTGCGGTAATCTATGAAGGACAGTCCCGAAGTTTTTTCCAGAAGCTGATTAAGGAGAAAAAGGTAACCGTAAATGACCAGCCCGTCAGTAAGAACAGTCATACTGTTGTGATGGGAGATATGGTTACGGTCGAAATTCCTGCGGCGCGTTCTGTGGACATTCTGCCGGAAGATATTCCTCTGGACGTATTATATGAAGATGAAGATGTGCTGGTGGTAAATAAGCCAAAAGGAATGGTCGTGCATCCTTCCGCAGGACATTACAGTGGAACGCTGGTCAATGCGATCATGTATCATTGCAAAGACAGTCTTTCGGGGATCAATGGGGAGATCCGGCCGGGAATCGTGCATCGAATCGACAAGGATACGACGGGATCTCTGATTGTATGCAAAAATGATCAGGCGCATACCTGCATCGCAGAACAGATTAAAGCACATTCGGTAAACCGGATCTATCATGCGATTGTACTGGGCAATGTAAAGGAGGATACGGGAACGGTAGATACCTGGATTGCCCGTCATCCGACAAACAGGAAAAAAATGGCAGTATCCAATCCGGGAACAGGTAAACATGCGGTTACCCATTTTCGCGTACTGGAACGCTTTGGAAAATATACTTATATGGAATTTAAATTGGAGACCGGCCGGACACATCAGATTCGTGTCCATATGGCGAGTCTGTCACATCCACTGTTGGGAGATACCGTTTATGGCCCGGAAAAGCAGTTGGTCAAGGGTTTGATTGGGCAGACGCTGCATGCAAAAACGATTGGTTTTATACATCCGACAACGCAGGAATATATAGAGTGTGAAGCACCGTTACCGGAATATTTTGTTGAGTTGTTGAAAAAGTTTCGGAACATGCAATAACCAATTACTTTTTCATAGCTATTTATGCCATCAGCTGAAAGCTACGGCATGGGCATTAGTGTGAATGCTAAAAATCGTTTATTTAAAGGGCTTTGTCTTAGTACGTCGATTTTTTTAATTGTTTGCACAACAAGAAAGATTATTTTATACAGGTTATAAGGAATACGAATTGTAAATTAAAAACAGGTTAGCAGAATTGCCTGTATATAAAAAAATAACAGAGAAGGAGAGGAATATTTATGAAGTATATTGAAGTTGGAAAATCAGGAATCAAAGCATCCAATGTTGTCATGGGGTGTATGCGTCTGAAAGGAAAGACTGTTGCGGAAGCAGAACCTGTTGTACAGGCAGCGTTGGAATCCGGTATTAACTTTTTTGACCATGCCGATGTATATGGACGTGCAGAGGCCCGTGGGGAATGCGAAAGCATTTTCGGTAAGGCAATCCACCTGTCCGATGCATCTGTCCGGGAAAAAATCTATGTGCAGAGCAAATGTGGCATTGGAAAAGGCGAGACGGATTATTATGATTTTTCAAAAGAACATATTCTGGAGGCTGCTGAGGGAATTTTAAAACGTCTGGGAACGGAATACCTGGATTTCCTGGTGTTGCATCGTCCAGATACATTGATGGAACCGGAAGAAGTGGCTGCCGCCTTTGAAAAATTGCATCAGGATGGAAAAGTAAGACATTTTGGCGTGTCCAATCAGAATGCCATGCAGATAGAGCTTTTACAGAAATATGTTCCATTTAAACTGGAAGTCAATCAGATGCAGCTCAGTGTGGTACAGTGTCCAATGATTGACACCGGATTAGCGGTAAATATGAACATTGGACAGTCCGTAGAACGAACGGGTTCCATTCTGGAATATTCCCGTTTGCATGACATGACGATTCAGGCATGGTCTCCGTTCCAGCAAGGGCACTTTGAAGGGCCGTTCCTTGGAGATACTGAGCATTATGCAAAGTTAAATGCCGTAATGGATCGAATTGCTGCAAAATATGGTGTGACAAATACTGCGATCGCTGTTGCATGGATCACAAGACATCCGGCTGATATGCAGGTAATTCTTGGCACAATGAACCCGCAGAGAATCAAAGATGCATGTGCAGGTTCAGAAATAGCTCTTACCAGACCGGAATGGTATGAAATCTATCAGGCTGCCGGAAAGTTACTTCCATAAAGCCGGAAATCATTGAAACAATTTTCAACAAAACGATTGCAGATTTCTCCAGATACGGTATAATTAATTATTGGTTGAAAAACCAGTGTAAAATGTTTGGAGGATACATATGATACAGCCAGTCATCATTAAAAGCAATAAATACGGCATTAATCTGATACTGGATCCGGAGCTTTCTTTTGATGAGCTTCTGGATGCAGTGAAAGTTAAGTTCCTGGATTCGGAAAAGTTTTTTAAAAATGCTAAAATGGCGATTTCCTTTGCCGGTCGGGAACTGACGGATGAGGAAGAACAACGAATCATAGATACGATTACGAGGAATACCAGTATTACGATTCTCTGTATCGTAGATAATAATGAGGAACATGCAGAGTTTATCCGACAGCAGATAGAAGCATTTACGGCAAGTAATACCGCTTCGGAGCAGCCTGTATATGCCGAATCTGTTATCGCAAACGGTGGAGGGGAATTTTATCGGGGAACACTCCGCTCCGGTCAGGTTCTGGAAAGCACATCCAGTATTGTTGTTATCGGAGATGTGAATCCGGGTGCTCAGGTTATTTCTCAGGGAAATGTGCTGATCCTTGGGGCGTTAAAAGGAAATGCCTGTGCAGGAGCAGCAGGTGATACAGGATGTTTTATCGTTGCTCTCGAGATGGATCCAATCCAGATTCAGATAGGAGATATATTAGCGAAAAGCCCGGACAAAGTAAAGAAAAACAAGAAGTCTCGTCGAAAAGCGAAGAAAACGGTAGATACTGAACCACAGATCGCTATGGCAAAAGATGGAAATATCTATATCGAGTCTATGACTCGTGATATTCTAAATCATATATAATATTACGAAAGCTATTAAAATAGATACGGAGGATACAAAATGAGTGAAGTAATCGTAATCACATCCGGTAAGGGTGGCGTTGGTAAGACAACAACAACAGCAAATGTAGGTACCGGACTTGCACAGATGAATAAGAAAGTAGTATTGATCGATACTGATATAGGTTTAAGAAACCTGGATGTTGTCATGGGACTGGAAAATCGTATCGTTTATAACCTGGTAGATGTTATTGAAGGAAACTGCCGCGTAAAACAGGCACTCATCAAAGATAAAAAATATCCGGATCTGTATCTGCTTCCCTCTGCTCAGACAAGAGATAAAACGGCAGTTACTCCGGAACAGATGAAGAAGCTGACTGATGAGCTGCGGGAAGAGTTTGACTATATTCTGCTGGATTGTCCGGCTGGTATCGAACAGGGATTCAAAAATGCCATTGCCGGCGCTGATCGCGCAATTGTTGTGACAACACCAGAGGTATCTGCAATTCGTGATGCAGATCGTATCGTTGGTCTTCTGGAAGCGAATGAGCTGAAAAATATTCATCTTGTTGTAAACCGTCTCCGTATGGATATGGTAAAACGTGGTGATATGATGTCTGTGAAAGATGTATGCGAGATTCTTGCTATTCCGCTGATCGGTGCAGTCCCGGACGATGAGCATATCGTTATCTCTACAAACCAGGGTGAGCCATTGGTTGGTTCTTCCTGTCTTGCAGGCCAGGCTTACACCAATATCTGTAAACGTATTCTTGGAGAAGAAGTAGAGTTTTTAAATCTGGAAGAAAAACAGGGTATGTTTGATAAACTGAAGAAATTCTTCGGAAAGAACTAGGGAGGTCTTTACTATGGGATTTATGGATTTTTTCAGGAAAAAAAGTTCAGGGGATGTAGCAAAAGATCGTTTGAAACTGCTCCTTGTCTCTGACAGGGCAAACTGTTCACCGGATGTCATGGAAATGATCAAAAATGATATCATTCAGGTAATTTCCAAATATATGGAAATTGATGCAGAGGGTCTGGATATTCAGATTACACAGACCGAGTCTGAGGGTGGAAACGGAAATGTTCCGGCACTGTATGCAAACATTCCAATTCGTGATATGAAACATTCTCCAGATAAAAAATAGTGAGAGTCGTAAAAGTTCTTTTTCTGGCGAAATTTCTTGTTATTCCATCGGAAAGAATGAATAGCATATTCTGCTGTCAGGCGAAAGCGGTGGAATGATTATTTGTATAAAATTACAATAGAATATAGAAAAATAAAAACAGTCCGCACTAATAGGACAGAAAAATCTGTTGTTTTAGCGCAGACTGTTTTTATTTACTGTTCGCTTACCGGTTTTTCCCTTAATCTGATGGCTCTTGCAGCCATTCTGCGGCGGCTGTCTGCCTGAGCAGCATAATGTTTTTTTGTTGTATTGACATCTTTGTGTCCCAGTACATCAGCAACCAGATAAATATCTCCGGTTTCCTGGTAAAGCGTGGTACCGTAGGTACTGCGCAGTTTATGTGGGGTAATGTTTTTTACTGTTGTTACCAGACGGGAATATTTTTTTACGAGATTTTCTACACTTCGGACACCGATCCGGCGATTCTGCATGGATAAAAACAGTGCCTCCGTACTTCCGTCAACGGCTGTGATCTTTAGGCGTTCTTCCAGATAGAGATCCAGCGCATCGGCAACTTCATCTCCAAAATATACGATAACTTCTGCGCCACCTTTGCGGTGTACTTTTACGCCGTTGTTTTTCATATCGACATCTTCAATATTCAAACCAACGCATTCAGAGACACGGATACCAGTTCCAAGCAACAGTGTAAGAAGGGCGAGATCCCTGTTTTTTGTTTTATTGTGATAGATTTTCTGCCGTTCTGTCAGTTTATCGCCACTTTCCACCTCATCCAGAAGCAGGGCAATCTCGTCCACATCTAGACGGATGATATTTTTCTCATGCAGCTTTGGCATTTTTACCAGCTGTGCAGGATTTTTTTCAATCATTTCTTTCTGGAAGAAATAATTGTACAGGCTGCGGAGGCTAGCGAGTTTGCGCATCAGTCCGCGTTCATCATTGGTGTGTTCTACGCCATCCCGGACATAATATTTTAAAAATTGCAGATATTCTTCAATATCAAACGGTGTGATCTGCTCCAAAATAGAAAGAGGATAGTCGAGAACCGTCATTTTGGCGCAATAACTGTTTTTTTCATGCAGAAATTCAAAAAAGATGCCAAGGTCATAGGCATAAGCAATACGGGTTCTGGAAGAAGTCGTGGGCTCGATTCCGATAAAAAATTCCCGGCAGAATGCAGGAAGCTCGTTTAACAGTTCCCGTAATTTCATTTCATTTCGTATAGCTATAGTTTCGTGATAGGTTCTTTCTTTCAAGTTACGATAACCTCCTGTGTAATAGGATATTTATAATAGGTTTTCTATATATGAATCGTATGATATATATTTTTCTGGTTATTATAATATGGGATTTTCATAGATATCCAATGATTGCCTCTCCATCTGGTTGTATAAAAGTACTGGCATATTCAAAGATGTCCCGAGATAGAGAATATTTCATGACCAGGCTTGAAATATTTCCATATAATATCTGAAGGGTTTTTATTTATCCGTGGTGGTTTTTGCAGGCCAGTCTTCCAGGTTGCCATTTACGATAGCAGTAAACATGCGGTTTTTGGCACCGTGATTTTCCAGATTGATCCGACGCAGCATATTTTTTACATATTCCCGTTTGGTAGAACCATCTGCCAGACACGGATTTTTTATTACCGGGAGCTGATATTTGTTTTTAAAGCCGATGATATCTGCCTCCTGCACATACATGAGCGGACGGATGACCGTCAAGTCCATACGATCCAGATGAGTCTTTGGAGAAAAGGAATGAAAACGTCCCTCATAGATCAGGGAGAGCATCATGGTCTCAATAATATCATCTTTGTGATGGGCGTAAGCAATCTTGTTACAGCCCAGTTCTTTTACCTTTGTATTCAAAGCGCCTTTTCGCATTTTGGCACAGAGGGAACAGGGATTTTGTTCTCTGCGTTCTTCAAAGACAATCTTGCCGATCTCAGTCTTTACGATAACGTGCTCGATTCCCATGCGGTTGCAGAGTTCTGTGACTGGCGTCAGATTAAAGTTATCAAATCCCAGATCCACACTGACGGCTACAAGGTCAAACTGTGCAGGATAGAACCGCTGCAATCCATGAAGCGCATAGAGCAGCGTCAGAGAATCTTTTCCTCCAGACACGCCAATAGCAATCTTATCTCCATCTTCGATTAGGTTGTAATCGTCAATGGCTTTTCTTGTATAACTTAACAGTTGTTGTAATTTCATAAGTATATATACAGCAGGTTCTAGCGTAGAAAAATATTTCAATGAACTGCCGGATTCCTTTCGTGCGATTTCTTATACAGTATACTAGATTTGGAAAGATTTGTCCAAAGTGAAGGGGACGGGTATAAATAGGATATATGCTGTTAGTCAAAGACAGCAGAATGGACATTTGCAGGAATAACATTATTAATCTTTACATTTTGTTAATGGATACGGTATACTTTAACAATATTGGGTTTTATGTTTTGTAAAATGTAAAAGGCTGAAAAAATCAGTAGATATGTTTTTCGATAGTGAGAGACAGTAAAAGGTTGCAAAGATATATTAGGGAACATATCTTTGATTCCATAAAAATGTCAGGCAGCATGATAAAAGTGTATTTACTGTAAAAATAAAGAACGTATCGTATTTGATGAAATGAACGATGTGTTGTTAAAAATGATATATATTTACAATATTTAAGAAAGATGAGGATAAAAAGTATGAGATTTGTGATACAGCGTGTAAAGCATGCTTCTGTGGAAGTAGAAGGAGAGGTTATCGGAAAGATCGGACAGGGTTTTCTTGTTCTGATCGGGGTATCAGAAGAGGATACAGAAGCGGTTGCTGACAAAATGATCAAGAAGCTGATCGGGATGCGGATCTTTGAGGATGCAGAAGGCAAAACCAATCTTTCCCTCGAGAGTGTAGCCGGAGAACTGCTTCTGGTTTCGCAGTTTACATTATATGCAGATTGCAAAAAAGGTAACCGTCCATCTTTTATTAAAGCTGGGAAACCGGATCTTGCCAATTCTTTATACGAGTATATCATTGCAGAGTGTAAGAAGCAGGTTCCGGTCGTGGAGACAGGAAGCTTTGGTGCAGATATGAAAGTGGAACTTCTGAATGACGGACCGTTTACGATTTTACTGGATTCGGCAGAACTGTAGGTAGGTATGCGGAAGGTTCCAGTCCGCAAAATAAGATTTTAAACACGTATTACAGGAAAAACGAGGTAAAGACATATGGAAAATGATAAGAAACGTCCGTTAAAATATGTGATCACAGGAGCCGGTGGTACAGGTGGTATTTTAGGCGCACATCTTGCCGGTGCGGGAAAAGATGTCACATTGATTGCCCGTGGAAAGCATCTGGAAGCGATCAGAACACATGGGCTGACGGTAGAACATTTATGGGATCAGACAAGCAATCAGATTTCTGTGAATGCCTGCACAATGGATGAATATATAGAAACACCGGATGTAATCCTTGTCTGTGTAAAGGGATATTCTCTGGCAGATACGGTTCCTTTTATCCGCAGAGTGGCAGGGGAACATACGATTGTCATTCCGGTATTAAATATTTATGGTACCGGCGAGAAGCTGCAGGAACAGCTTCCGGGCATTCTTGTAACAGATGGATGTATTTATGTATCAGCCTATATTCGTGAACCAGGCATTTTGGCACAGCATAGTGATATTCTGAAGCTAATCTATGGAGTAAGAGGTGGTATATATACGGAAGAACAGATTCCGGTATTTGAGCAGATTCAGTCAGATTTTCAGGAAAGTGGGATTCAGGGTATTCTGTCAGAAAACATTCAAAAGGATTGTATGAAGAAGTTCTCTTACATATCGCCTGTTGGAGGTGCTTCGCTTTTTTGTAATGCGACTGCCGGAGATTTTGGGAGAGAAGGAGAGCCAAGACAGATGCTTGTGGCACTTATGGAAGAGGTGCTTTCTCTCGCAGATGCAATGGGTATTTCGATTGATAGGGAGTCTATTACAAAAAATCTGGATATACTGGCACATCTTCCAAAGGATGCGACCACATCGATGCAGCGCGATGTTTTAGCCGGAAGACAATCGGAGATTGATGGACTGATTTTTGAAGTTGTGCGGATGGGACACAAATATCACGTTCCGGTTCCGGCTTATGAGAAGGTTGCAGAGAAGTATGGCTTTGTAAAATAAAAATACTGAGAATATATAGCAGAAATGCAGCACGTATTTTGGCAGGTATTTTTATAGGCATATAAATACAGAAACAGAATTTTTGACAGAAAAACTGGCTTCTGAACAAGTGTATTCTGTTTAGAATGAAGATTGGGAAATAACAGATAGCTTAATAATTAAAAAAGCTCTTATACAGATATGATGTAAATGCATATTGTATAAGAGCTTTTTACATGGGGCGATTAGTAGCAGACCTTACAACGTCTTGGCTTTCCGCTTTGTGCTACGCTGCCGCTGTGAATATTGCGTGATCTGTTCTGGTGTGGTTGCCTGGATGGATGGTAATGTAAGCCCGCCAATTAGAAACAGAATAATACAGATCAGTGGCAGAAAAAAGAATTTTTTGGGGAAACGCTTTTTACAGGTGTTGAAAGAAACTTTCTATAGTATTCAGGTATTTAAAGTCACTCAAAACATATGTTCGAAACCACTTGACATTCGAACATATGTTTATTATAATACGAATATAGAGAAAACGAACAAATGTTCTGAATGGAGATAGAGAGTATGAATCGGAGTTTTATATACAGAGTTTGCGTCTTAAGCTGGTGTACGATTTTCCAGAATCCTGTATCAGAACAAAAATTCAAACTGTCAAACAGGAGGAATGAACCATGAAAAATTATAATGTGTGCCAGCCATCCGTATTTTCACAAAGGGCCATCGATCATATGTTTGTATATAAAAATTCTGGGAAGAAAAGAAGAAAATTTTTCCAAAGCATTGTCCTTGTGTTTTTGATTATATTATGTTCCGGAATCCTGATTGGTGCAAATATTGCGTCTGCTAATGCGAAAGATAAGGTCATTCAGGCAGAGCAGAATGAGCTGTATTATAAAACAATACAGATTCAAGAAGGAGATACGATTTGGGAGCTTGCTGATGATTATGTAGAAGCAGGCATGAGCAGTAAAGCCGAGTATATGAAGCAGATAAAAGAGATTAATCATATTTATGATGATAATATTTATGCCGGATCTTATTTGGTACTGCCATATTATCAGCCGAATTTATAGTGTATGTATCAAAAAGAACTATCATTGTATTTACAAAATAGTATGAAAAATACGTTTTCATAGCCATTTATGCTATCAGTCGCCGGTTTCGGCATGAGTGTCAGTATGTAGAAATCTTTTCGTTCATATGTTCGCATATAACCTGTAGTTATCACACGATGATTTTTATGTATTTGTTTCTTTGACGTTTTTCTGGTTATAATAATGATACAGGGTGGTTACCCTAAAGTTATTAAGGGAAAGGTTAAGGGAAAATCAAATGAAAAAACGTTTGTTAAGCATTCTTGCGATTACAATGGCGGGATCCATGGTAGTTGCAGCAGGATGCGGAAAGAGTGAAGATTCAAAGGGCGGATCTTCTGCTGCTGAAGAGAGTGGTTCAGAAAAGATAGAAAGTGTTGCGGATATCTCATATGCTAACATTAATTATGATTTTAAGGATCAGATTCAGGCTGAGAAAGAAGCAACCAAACTGGTTCCACAGGCGGCTGACATCAAGATTGCTGTTGCAGATGAAAAAGGTGCTACTGGTGTAGAACTTGTTTCTGCTACAGACAGCAGTAATACAACAGATTATTATTTGAATGCACTCGTTGCAGGAAACAAGTTAAACTTTACTTCAAAAGACGGGGCGGAAATCGTTTCTGCTTCAAGCAACATTTCCGGAGAACAGCAGGTAAAAGATGGGGCATTTTCTATTGTCCCTGCAACTTTAAAGGCTGCAGAACCAGTAGATGAAGTGATTACGGTTACATTGAAAGATGGCAGCTCCTACAATGTTCACACCTTAAATGAGATGATGCCGAGCATGAGTATCACTGGCAGTGGGGTATCTAAGGAAAATGCCGGAGTATATGATTTTGCACTTGATAAATTTCTTCTTCGTGTAAATACAGATGGTGAGCTTGTATATTACAGAAATCTTGGCAGTGTAGGTGAACTGATGGCAGAAAATTTTGCAAAACAGGTTACAGAAAATGGCAGCTGTTTTACTTATTTTGCTGAGCTTCACAAAGATTACAGACAGGCAAATGGCGGTTATTCCAGTGGTATGTATGTCGTTATGGATGACAATTACGTAGAAGATGATTATGTGACATTACTTCCAAACGATGATGCTAACCACACTCATGGAGAAGGTTATCTGGATCAGCATGAATTTGTTGTACTAGGAGAAGATCATTATCTGACACTTAGCTATACACCTGAGTTAGTAAATAATCTTCCGGATACTGTAAAAGGATTAAATGATGGAAATACAGCATATGTATGGGCTGGTGTTTTTCAGGAAGTAAAAGATGGTAAAGTATTAAAAGAAATCAATACGACAGATTATCCGATGCTTTACGAATCTGCTGTAGAAAAGATTGATTACGCAAACAGTACCGATCATGGAACAACTGTTACGATTAACAATAATCAGATTCCGTCACTTGCAGATGGCTGGATGGATTATGTACATCCAAACAGCTTAGATTATACGCTTGATAAAGATGGAAATGTAGATAAATTACTGGTATCTATGCGTGACCAGAGTGCAGTATACCAGTTTGATTTTGCTTCTGGAGCAATGGAATGGATTTTAGGCGGTAAAGCAAGCACACTGACCGGATATGATAATTACGCATCTGAAAGAAAAGATGATAACGGAAATGCATTTAATGCATTGACATTTGGTCAGCATTATGTGAGATATACCAATCGAAATGCAGATGGCACGATGGATGGTAACCCTGAAATTTCTGTATTTGATAATCATACCGGATCTGCACCATTCATTACAGCTGCTGAGATTCCGACACTTACCAGAACCTTTAAAGCTGTTATTGATGAAAAAGCAAAGATAGCAACAATTTCTGATGTAGTAAATGGAACGGACTTAAATCAGAAAACTGATAAATATCATATTGCAAGCCACTGTGGAAGCGTAGATTACTTCAATGAAGATTCTGTCGTTATCGGATGGGGACTTCATGCTGTAATCGATAATATCGGTAAAATGGCTCCGGAAGGAACTATTGGCGATAAAGGTTACAACGATCTTCGAATCGGAAGCCGTCCAATTTTCACAGAGTATGATCAGAAAAATGATACTGTGACATTTGAACTGTCTGCAGACAGAAATCCGCTGTGTCAGAGCCATGAAGCATTTTTCTCATATCGTACGTATAAAACATTAGATAAATAAGGGAATGCTCCATTTTAAACAGGCAGCACTATCTGCAGGTTTATTTTGAAAAAAGCCTGAAAAGTACAAATCATACCGATCTTTAAAAACAGTGTATCACTGATTTTTAAAGATCGGTATTTTGATATGGCAAGCAATCTCTACATATGATAAAATGTATCATATATAATGTAAAACCATTTTATATGATGGATAGAAACATTCAGGAAAATCTTAACTTAAATGGTAACGGGGGAATTATGAAATTATCACAAATGGAATATTTTTTATCGGTTGCAGAACATCTGAATTTTACTGCAGCAGCCAGATCATTGTATGTTTCTCAACCAGCGCTCAGCAAACAGATTGCAATGCTTGAAGAAGAACTGGGTATCAAGCTGTTTTACAGAAATAGCCGGGAAGTACTTCTTACAGATGCCGGGGAACAGTTTAAAAAAGATCTGTTGCGTATACATAAAGAAATTGTTGCTGCAAAAGAACGTGCGATACAGATTGGAAAAAATAACGAAAAAACAATTCGAATCGGTTGTTTTGATGGAAAGATATGCAATGATTTCTTAGCTGATGTATATCAGCGTATACATGCGATAGAACCAGAAATGCAGATCCAATTGCTACAGGGTGGCTTTGCAGAAAACAGACGTGCCCTGGATCGAAATGAAATAGATCTTTTGATTACATTAGGGAAGGATATCGCAAAGGAAGATGTACCGGAATATAGAGTATGTGATATCGCAAAGCGAAAAGGAGAAATCGTATTTGCAAAAAATTCAGAACTTGGAAAAAAGACTAGGCTTACGATAAAAGATTTTGAAACGACGCCATTGTTGATGGTTGAAAAGGGGGAAGCTCCTGCACTTTATGAAAATACATTAAAGGATTTGGAACGAAATCAGATTTATCCGACTAAAATTATAGAACTGAAAAACAGTCTTACACTATTCACACACTTACAATTAGGATCTGGTTATGCTATTATGGCTGATGCAGTTGGAAAGGAACATTCATCTTTACAGACATATGAATTGAAAAATAGTATGGAAACGACCGTAATTGCTGTATGGAAGCCCGATTCGCAGAAAGAGGAATTGCTGATAAACTGTTTTCAGAAGAAGGAACACATTTAAGAAATGCTGAAATAACATCACAAATTATGCAGAAGCTCAGCCAGGAAAAGTCGTATTAAAAGAAAAAGAGATTCCGGCACCTGGAAAGGAGAAGTCTTATTGAAGGCAAACAGCAATATAAAACTTAAAATTCAGAAAACCGGAAGAAAGGAACGTTCAATTTTAAGAGAAGAAATCTCGGATTGAACAGGTAAAAAATGACAACAAATGTAAAAAAAGTATTGCATGCAGGAATCAGTGTTTACAATATGAAAGAATCCATTGAATGGTACAGAAAAAATCTTGGTTTTGAAGTATTAAAAGAAGATGGATATGTTCTGCCGCTGAAGGCAACGATCGTATTTCTGGAGAAAGACGGTTTTCAGCTGGAGTTGTTTGAGTATGATGAGCCGAAGAAGATTCCGGAAGATCGTCTGACCCCGAACACGGATCTTCAGACCGTTGGAACCAAACATATTGCATTTGAGACGGATGACATGGCTGCTTTAAAGGCAGGATTTGTGGAAAATGGGGTAGATATTGCCCATGAAGTATGCATGGAAGGAAATGCCGTTATGTTTATTCGCGACTGCAATGGCGTACTGATTGAATTTATTGAAAACAAAAAGTGTGAGCTGGAAAATGGTATATGATTGATCATTAAAAAATGTATAGCATGAAAAGTATGATTCATGACTATTTGTATTGCCGGAAAGCTGGCGGAATAGACATTTGGATTTAATCTGGCGGGGCCTCTGTCAATTTACCCAAAAACTGTAAAATGTTGAAAACTGAAAAAACACATTTTAAGCGGTCTCGCGAGAGGCTGCTTTTTCTTTCCTTTCTTTTTACACTTCATTTTTTCAGCTTCTAACCTGTAAGAAGTTGTCGGTTTTAGCCTGAAAGTATTGATAAATCAGGCATTGAAAGTACTTTTAAAACCACCTATTGATAGTTAGCAAGAATATGCTACCCGATCAGGGCAGTTTTTTTGTAAAAAATAACAGCAATATACCCCATTTGATAAACGAGAAAAGCTGTGATATTTCTAAAAAATATCATATTTAGTAAAGAACGGTGTTAATATTGGTATTGAGACAATACCAAAAATTTCATATACTATAAATATGGTATGGTACTAATTTTAAGGAGAGAGATAAAAAATGAGCAGGGTTGTTTCAGAATACGAAGTAGAAAATTTGCTGATCGATAGACTGGAGAGTATCAGCTATAATTATATTGAATTAAAAAACTATGATGAAGTGATCGACAATTTCCGTACACAGCTTGCAAAATTCAATGCAAAAAAGCTGGAAGAAAAAGGACATGATGCATCATTTTCAGATGCAGAATTCAACCGGGTCATGATTCATGTAGATAATCAATCTGTGTATGAGTCTGCAAAAATATTGAGGGACAAATATGTCTTAGAGCTTGATAATGGGGAAACAGTATATATAGATTTCTTTTCTTCTGATACCGATCGAAATATCTATCAGGTAACGCATCAGGTGACTATGGATAAATCTCATAAAGATGATGTGGTATATAAGAACAGATATGATGTTACGGTGCTTATCAATGGGCTTCCTCTGGTACAGATTGAATTAAAGCGTCCCGGCGTGGAAATTAATGAAGCCATCAATCAGATTAACCGGTACCGGAAGTTCTCTTTTAAAGGTCTTTTCCGTTACTTGCAATTATTCGTTGTTAGTAATTCTGTTCAGACAAAATATTTCTGCAACGAAAATGAAATGATGAACGGTCAGTATAATCCGATTCTGAAATCTCTTGTATTTTTCTGGACTGATGAAAAGAATACACGTATCAATGACCTGAATACTTTTACCGGTGAATTTTTTCGCAAAGCAGCTATTACGGAGTTAATTGATAAATACATGGTTATCAAGACTACGGAACCAGTGCTTATGGTTATGAGACCGTATCAGATCTATGCTGTAAAAGCAGCTAAGAAACGTGTCCTGGAAGCAAACCAGGACGGTTATGTATTTGCCTGCACGGGATCAGGAAAAACCTTGACTTCTTTTAAACTGGCCCAGTTACTGAGGGATGAACCATCTGTGGACTTAGTGGTATTCCTGATCGACCGTAAAGACCTGGATGATCAGACAGTGGACGAATATAACTCATTTGAAAAGGATTGTGTCGATAATACAGACAGTACCTACGTACTGATCAATATGTTGAAATCATCGGCAAAAAAGATGATTGTAACAACTATTCAAAAAATGGCAAATGCAGTAAAAAATCCGAAATACGCTTCTGTAATGGATGGATATAAAGATAAAAAAGTTGTCTTTATTATTGATGAATGTCACCGCTCACAGTTCGGAAAAATGCATGGACAGATTCAGAAACATTTTGAAAGAGCAAATTATATCGGGTTTACCGGCACTCCAATTTTTGAAAAAAATAAAGGTGCTGATGGACGGACAACTGCAGATGTGTTCCATGCAGGAGACAAACTTGATTCCTGCTTACACAAATATATGATCAAAGATGCGATTGCGGATGGAAATGTCCTCAGATTCTCCGTAGAGTATCAGAGAACAATATATGCAAGAAATATGGCAGTAAAAGGAATTGATCCGGAGCAGTTGGATGATCCGGAATACTGCAAACGCCATAATATTGATATGAAATCTCTGTATCATGACGATGAACGTATCGCAAATATCGCAAAACATATTGTGGAGCATCATGAGCAGCATGTGCATCCTCAGGGAAAGGATATCTACACTGCATTGTTTGCTGTAGATTCCATTCCTACATTGGGAAAATATTATGATGAGTTTAAAAAGTTAAATACAGAAGCTCCGGCTGATAAGAAACTGAAAGTTACTGCAATATTTTCCTATCAGGCCAATGAAGATATGGATGATGGCGCTGATGAACATTCACAGGAACTCCTTGATCGTTGTATGCAGGATTACAATGCCCTGTATGGCACAGCATTTACACTGGATACTTTTGATGCTTATCGAAAAGATATCGCAAAAAGACTGAAACAGAAAGATTTACCACAGGTAGATATTCTTCTGGTTGTAAATATGTTCCTGACTGGATTTGATGCAAAACCGTTAAATACGCTGTATCTCGATAAAAACCTTATCTGGCATTCACTTGTACAGGCATATAGCCGTACAAACCGTGTAGATAAAGCGACAAAGCAGTTTGGACAGATCGTGTCCTATAGAAATATCAAAAAATGGCAGGATGAGGCACTGACATTGTTTTCCGGTGATGGAGATCCAAACGAATACCTGCTTGAAAACTATGAGTATTATTTGAATCAATGGGTAAATCAGGAACCAACGCTGCGAAAGATAACCCCGGATGTAGAAGCTGCCGGACGGCTTAAATCAGAGGATGAAATCCGTATGTTTATCATTGCTTTCCGGTCTATGGCTAAGACACTTGCTACCTTAAAAACGTTTTCAAAATTTTCCTGGGATGACTTGGGAGTAGTGCTGGATGAAGATGAATACGAAGGTTTTAAAAGCTGGTATTTATATTATAAAGACCAGACAGTAAATCCTAATCCGCCGGTTCCTGTACCTGTGGATGTTGATTTTGATATCGAACTTGTACGAACAGATCGTATTAACGTGGTCTATATCCTGAACCTTCTGAAAAATGCGAAAAAGCAGAAGAAAACAGAAGAAGAAAAACAACAGGATGTCGATCTGATCCTGCGAGAGATCGAGCGTTCTGATAATGAATCGTTACGACTTAAAAAAGATGTCATGAAACAGTTTATTTTAACAAGATTTTATGATTTGCCGGAAAATGCAGATGTAATGGAAGCTTTTGTACAGTTTGAAAAAGAGCAGATGAAAGCTGATATGGAAGAATTTGCGTTTGATAATAAGATTGATTATGTGATAGTATCAGAGTTGTTCTCAACCTATGTGTTCAGCGGAACGATTTCAGATGATGATATCCGGAAAAGACTGGCAGAGTATAAGTTGGGATTACTGAAGATGACAAAACTGACAAAATCAATCAAGATTTTTGTACAGGATACCTATAAAAAATACAAAGCTGAGGGAGAATAATTATGGCAGATACAAATACATACCAGGCTCAGGCAAATGAGCTTTCACAAAAATTATGGGCGATCGCTAATGAGCTGCGGGGGCAGATGGATGCTTCTGAGTTCAAAAACTATATTCTGGGAGTGATTTTTTATCGTTATCTGTCAGAACGTACAGAAATGTACATGGCAGAAATCCTGGAAAATGATGGTGTCACATATGAAGAGGCATTTGCAGATGACGATTACCGGCCTGTTGTGGAGGACTGGTCTTTATCAAAGCTTGGATACGTCATCAAACCGGAAAATCTGTTCCGTAATCTGATTCGTAAGATTACAAAATTCGAAAATGATGCGGATAAATTCAGTGTGGAAGATTTTGAAAAAGCAATCAATGACCTTGTAGGTTCTACAATGGGGCATGAATCCAACAAAGCATTTGATGGATTATTCAATGATATGCGTTTACAGGATGCACGTCTTGGAGAGACAGTAGCAGACCGTACAGATATGATTGGTCGTGTCATGGTCAAGGTCTCAGACATTGACTTTGACTTACAGGATTCTCAGTTTGATGTACTTGGTACAGCATATATGATTCTGATCGGATTATTTGCATCAGACGCCGGAAAAAAAGGCGGAGAGTTCTTTACACCGACCGGTCCAAGTAAACTGTGTGCGACACTTGCAGCTTTGGGATTGGATGAAGCAAAGGCGGTCGGCGACTGTACCTGTGGTTCTGCATCCATGCTTTTAGAGGTACAGAAACATCTGACAACAGGAAAAGTTGGTCATTTCTATGGACAGGAATTAAATGCAACAACGTACAACTTATCAAGAATGAACATGATCATGCATGGCATTGACTGGCAGAATTTTGACATCTACAAAGGAGATACATTAAAAGATGATAAATATGGCGAAGTAAAGATGACCGTACAGGTTTGCAATCCGCCTTATTCACTGAAATGGTCTTCTGATAAAAAATTTGAAGATGATCCGAGGTACAGTGGACCAGGAAAACTGGCTCCAAAAGGACAGGCGGATCTTGCGTTTGTAGAACATATGATTTACCACATGGATGATAACGATGGTCGTGTGGCTGTATTATTACCTCATGGTGTATTGTTCAGAGGTGGTGCTGAAGAAGTAATCCGTAAATATATTATCAAAGACCTGAACAGGCTGGATGCGGTTATCGGATTACCTGCAAATTTATTCCATGGAACATCAATTCCAGTATGTGTATTGGTGCTGAAAAGTAAGAGAAATGGTAATTCTGGAAACATTCTTTTCATTGATGCAAGTAAAGAATTTAAAGCGGGCAAAAAGCAGAATGTTTTAGAACAAGAGCATATTGATAAGATTGTAGATGCATATGAGAAGCGTGTTGACATAGATAAATTTGCGCATGTAGCAGATATGCAGGAGATTGAAGAAAACGGCTACAATCTGAATATTCCAAGATATGTTGATACATTCGAGGAGGAAGAACCTGTGGATTTGGATGCTGTAAAAGCTCAGATTAAGACATTGGATTCTGAAACAAAAGCTGCGATTGATAAGGCTGAAAGTTTTATGAGACAGCTTGGACTGTAAAGGCAGGTGAATGTATGTGTCTGATGAAAAGAAATCATTAGAGAGAAATGCATTGGATGCCTTTCTCCAAAGCAATCGTAAACTGAAAGGATATACGATTGATGATGGAGAACGACCAGATTTTGTTTTGACAAGGAATGGTCATAAGATTGGAATTGAACATTTTCGGGCAGATACCATCTTGAATGAACATACAGATTCTGAAAGTATGAAGTTTGATGGTCAACGAAAAAAGATATACGAAAAGCACCATGCAAAGTTGCTGAATGATGAATTTGATGCGGATGCATCTGCAAATGATATTGAAACTTCTATCAATAAAAGTTTAGATGCTGCATCAAAGTTTGATTATAAGGCGTTTATCAATAATCTGAAAGACGTTTTTGAACAGCACGCAAATAAGGTGTCCGAATACAAAAAGAAATGTGATGAAGTTTGGTTTTTAATAGATATAGGCATTGAAAATGACCATTTCACGGCTGAAATTTGCAATGGTGGAGAAACAAAAACGAATATGTTACCTGTTACAGGTAATATGTTTGATATTTTTAATAAACACAAAGAGATAAGTCGTGTGATTATTTGTTCTCGATGCTTAGGAAGATATAAGATTGTTTATGATTCCGGCAGTGGAAAGTATAGCTATAAGATTCGGTCATTTACCTATACAGAAGCATTGATTCAGGTCAGTAGAGAAATCAAACTTAATGTGGAAAAGCGATAGGAAGGAAGTGAAATCATAATGATTGAGCCTAAATTGAGATTTAAAGCGGATGATGGAAGTCAATTTCCAGATTGGGAAAAGAAAAAATTGGAAGATGTTGTTAAATTTTTAGATGGACAACGAAAACCATTAGAAGCTGGACAGAGAGTGTCTGGTAAATATCCATATTACGGTGCATCAGGTATCATTGATTATGTGGAAGATTATATTTTCGATGAAGAATTGATTCTTTTAAGTGAAGATGGTGCTAATATTCTTGATAGAAATTACCGTGTTTGTTTTTTAGCGAAAGGAAAGTATTGGGTGAATAATCACGCACATGTGCTGAGAGCAATGGACGGGGATGTGAACGGATTTATTTGTGAACAGTTGGAAACATTTGATTATAGAAAATATAATTCAGGTGGTGCACAACCTAAATTAAATCAAGCAACTTGCCGTGCTATTATTATGAATATGCCATCACTTCCAGAACAACAGAAAATTGCAGAGTTCTTATCAACTGTTGATACAGTGATTGAGAAACAAAAGGAAACTGTATCTGCATGGGAAGAACGTAAAAAAGGTGTGATGCAGAAGCTGTTTAGTCAGGAAGTAAGATTCAAAGCAGATGATGGAAGTGAATTTCCTGAGTGGGAAGAAAAGAAGTTGGGTAATGTTGCAGATGTAAAAGTTGGAGAAAAACCGACGCTTGTTTCAGATAATGCTGCATATGAGTATGTTAATGCAGGTACCACAAATTCTGGATATGTAGATTCATATAATTGTGATGGTGATACTGTAACAACTCCATCAAGAGGACAAGGTGGTATTGGGTATGTTGGTTATCAAAAACATGAATTTTGGTTGGGTCCACTTTGTTATAAAATAAAATCTAATAAAGATGATGTATTGACAAAGTTTATGTATTATGCATTGAGTTTTGATTCAAAGAAAATTGCTGATTTAAAGAAGGTAGGAACGATACCTGCTATCAACAGAGCTGATTTAATAGAATTATATATGAAATTTCCTTGCCTTGCAGAACAGCAGAAAATTGCGGATTGTCTTTCATCATTGGATGAAGTAATCGAGAAGCAGAAAGCAACATTAGCTGTGTGGGAAGAACTGAAAAAAGGTCTGTTGCAGCAGATGTTTGTATAAAGATATATGAATAGAATTGTATATAACAACTATCAATCAGAAGAAGCAATTTGGGGTTCGATAGTCAATGTATAGGCATTAGTAGTAATTAAAAAGATGGTTTTGATATCAGCTTTTTTTATTGACAACATTTAACACTCGTATTGTCGTTAATACGTTATTTTACAGGCTTTACCTAAAAAATATTACAGTTTTAACCTAAATTGACACAAAAAGTGAATCATAAAAGAAAAACTCTTCCAACTATTCGTTAAAGCTGTCTTTTGCGAATAGTTGGAAATAACTGGATACTGGTGCTATTTTTGGTAAACCGTGGTATTTTTCCTTTTTTAAAGAAATATTTTTATGATTATATGTTTTTGATTGATATAAAGGAAATATCAATTTTTAGATGTAATAATTTATGTATTACTCTCTTATTTATATCTTACGCGAAACATAAAGTGTATTTCATTATAAAACAATATATGAATGAAAGGATTAAAAATGAATCGTTTGGAATTAACACAATATATTCTGGACTGTTATAATGTCAGTCCGGATCATCCATGGATGCGTTATCCAAATTATGATGTGTTTCGTCATGAAGATAATCAGAAATGGTTCGCATTGATTATGAATATTACCCCGGATAAACTTGGATTACCAGGAACAGATTTTCTGGATGTGGTTAATCTGAAAAGTGATCCTTCTTTGATTAGCATGTTATTGAATGAATCCGGTTTCTATCCTGCATATCATATGAATAAAACTTCTTGGATTACGATTGTTCTTGACAATTCTGTTTCGAATGAGAAAATAAAAAATCTTTTAGATCTCAGTTATGAGGCAACTGCATCTGAAACTAAAACAAAATCGATTAAGAAAAAATTGTAATATAAAAAGGATAAACTTCAGGGGAAACTTTCGAACATATTTTCAGAATATATGTTTGCCTTGCTCTTGTTAATATGTTATAATTTTAATAACGTATAATATGTGTTGTAATGTATTATTTCAATTGAACTATAATTGTAAAATAAAAGTGAGCCTATATAAAAGGAGAATTATAGATATGTCAAAAGGTAAAATCAGTGCGAAACAGCAGGAAATTTTAGAATATATTAAAGAAGAAATCTTACATAAAGGCTATCCGCCGGCAGTACGTGAGATTTGTGAAGCAGTACATCTTCGCTCCACATCTTCTGTCCATGCGCATCTGGAGACGCTGGAAAACAAAGGCTATATCCGTCGCGATGCTACGAAGCCAAGAGCAATTGAAATCGTGGATGATCAGTTTAATCTTACCAGACGGGAACTTGTCAATGTGCCGATTGTCGGTCAGGTAGCTGCGGGACAACCGATTCTTGCAGAAGAGAATATTGAGGACTACTTCCCTATTCCGGCAGGAATGATGCCAAATAAGGAATCTTTCATGTTGAAAGTTAAAGGCGAAAGTATGATCAATGCCGGTATTCTGGATGGGGATCTGATCCTTGTACAGCAACAGACAACTGCTGAAAATGGAGATAAAGTTGTTGCTCTCATCGATGATTCTGCAACGGTTAAAACCTATTACAAAGAAGATGGTCATTATCGTCTGCAGCCGGAAAATGATTATATGGATCCGATCATTGTGGATGAGGTGTCTATTCTTGGAAAAGTATTTGGTGTTTTCCGTATTTTTAAATAATTATTTTTGTCCTATAAAATATGTTTATATTTTTAAAATTAGAAACATCTATATAAAAACAACCTGTACTACTACTCTTCTATTTTATGAAAAGCAGTGGTACAGGTTGTTTTTTGTTATTTGGTTTTTACAGATCTTCCGGATTAATAAATTCTCCATCTCTCCAGATCCTTTCCAGATCATAGAACAGACGGTCTTCTTTTGAGAAGATATGGATGATGATGTCCTTGTAATCCATCAATACCCAGCTGGAATTGGAATTTCCTTCTTTCTGTGTGCAATGATAGCCTGCTTTGTATAATTCCTCTTCTGCAGCATCCATCATAGCCTGGATCTGATTGGAGTTGGAAGCGCTTGCGATTACGAAATAATCAGCGATTACAGAGATATTTCGGATATCAATTACCTGAATATCTTCTGCCTTCTTTTCTCCCAGTGCGTGGCAGGCAATTTTTGCCATTTCTCTTGACTGATCGGTCATGCGTTACCTCCTTTTAGTTTTATATGTTCCCAGAATTATCTTAAAATAAATATTTCTGTTATATTCTCAAATTATTCTTTGCATAATTTTTCGATATTCTTATAATAGGAATACGTGTCAAGGGTCGTCTGATCAAAGGTTCCCTGTGTATTTTTCAGGTAAGAGATCGTATCGTCCAAAATTTGATACAGGGTCTGATCCAGATCACTTTCTGCCATTTGACGAAGCTCTTTTAAATGTGGTGCTTGGTCTCTGTTTGGCTCAATATAATCCGAAATAAAGATGATCTTGTCCAACAGGTTCATCGCCGGACAGCCTGTGGTATGCACACGGATGGCATGCAGGATTTCCGGGTCTGTGACGCCATACTTTTCTTCGGCAAAGATCTCGCCGCATTTTGCATGGAGTAAAGACGGCTGTGCCAGCTCCGCATCTGATATTTCGACGTCGTGAGAACGGCATATAGCAATTTTTTCATCGTCACTGATACATTTTGCACAGTCATGTAAAAGACCGGCATATTGGGCTTTATGAACGTCACAGCCATGTTTTTCTGCCAGATGTACGGCCGTATCCATGACACCAAGGGTATGGATATAACGGGAATGCTTTAGTTCCTCACGCAGATGTTTTTTGATCATTTCCACAGGCATTTCCTGATACAGATGGTGCTTCTGAATATACTGTTCTACCTTTTCTGGGATAATATAACGTACTGTTTGTCCATTCTGAAGACGGGTACGTATCGTATGACTGGAAACATTAAAATTCGGCGTTTCCAGACGATAGATCCGCCCATGATAACAAGCTGTTAATTCTGTGATCATCTCGTCTACTTTCGCTTCATTCAGATCATCCCGAACTGCCGCAAGGATCGCGGCACGCTGACAGATCAACTCCGGATGTACCCAGCTGTCAAACGTATCCAGCGAATCTGCGCCTAAAATAAAGTACAAATCGGCATCCGGATATTCTTTCTGAAGCAGTTCCAGTGTTTTATAAGTATAACAGGTTTCGCTCTGTTCTACCTCACAGAGTGAAATGGAAAAATGAGGATTATCTTTGATTGCCAGCCGAACCATTTCACATCTGTGATAGGTCATTTCTTTCCCGGAAAACTTTTTGTGTGGTGTATGTCCTGTAGGGATAAAAAGAACCTGATCCAGGTCAAACTGTTCACAGGCATTTTCAGCAATGATCAGATGACCGTAATGAATGGGATTGAAGGTTCCACCCATAATACCAATGCGACGTTTTTCAGACATTAAAAAGCCTCTTTTCTTTATTATGGCAGAATAATCTTCGGATCTTTTTTTGCCGGTTTGTACAGTACAATCTTTTTGCCGATGACCTGTACCACCTGGGAACGGGTACGTTCTGCTACAACTTCTGCAATTTCTTTCGGATCATCAAAGCAGTTTTTCAGAACAGAGATCTTAATCAGTTCTCTTTTCTCCAGTGCTTCTGCAATAGCAGCTACATTTTCCGGAGTGACACTTGCTTTACCGATCTGGAAGATCGGGTCCATGGTCATAGCCAGACCTTTTAAATAAGCACGCTGTTTACTTGTCATAGTTTCCTCCTGTATGACGGTATCTGATATTCTGCCAGATTTTACCTGGCAAAAAGTTTATTATTATAGTATTAAAAGATGCTGTTTGGATATCCTGGATTACCTTTATATCATTGCATTGCGGCTGCATGCCGGGACATCCTTTTTTACAAGCAGTTGTAAAAACAATACGAAAATGTTATTTATAATAATCAAAGGACAGACCGTACATGCGGACGGTATCGCCCTCTTCAATGCCAGCTTCTTCCAGTTTCTCCAGAATGCCCTGCTCTTTTAAGAAACGCTGGAAGAATAAAAATCCCTTTTCGGAATCAATGTTTGTATAACCCAGCATTTTTTCAATTTTAGGACCTTCTACGACAAATTCATCTGCCTCTTCATCATGAACAACGGTATATGGTTCATCATCAAAGGCTGCAAATTCAGGGAAGTATTCCTGCTCAAATACCACCGGAGCAGAATCTACAGTAGATAACAGCTCATTGACATAGTATAATAACTCTTTTAAACCTTTTCCGCTGACTGCAGAGATCGGGAATACCCGGATTCCTTTTGGCTCAAATTCGTCTTTCAGCTTCTGTACAGGATCCTCATCTTCACTGTAGATGGCATCGATCTTATTTGCTGCGATAACCTGTGGCTTCTCGCATAACGCCGGGTTGTACTCTTCCAGCTCTTTGTTGATGGCATAGATGTCTGCGATCGGGTCACGTCCCTCTGTGGATGCAGCATCTACCATATGGATCATGACTTTTGTACGTTCGATGTGACGTAAAAACTCATGGCCAAGACCAACCCCCTGGGATGCACCTTCGATCAGTCCCGGGATATCTGCAATGACAAATCCGTTCGTATCATCCAGATCTACCACACCAAGGTTCGGGTTCAGTGTAGTAAAGTGATAGTTGGCGATTTTTGGATCTGCATTTGTGACACGGGATAAAAGTGTAGATTTACCAACATTCGGAAAACCTACCAGACCAACGTCTGCGATCACTTTCAGTTCCAGAAGCACTTCCAGTTCCATGGCCGGCTGACCTGGCTGGGCATATTTCGGAGCCTGCATGGTTGATGTTGCATAATGCTGGTTTCCGTTACCGCCACGGCCACCCTTTAAGATGATCTGTCTTGTATTATCGCCGGAAAGATCAGCGATAACCTTTCCACTTTCTGCCTCTTTGATAACGGTTCCGGCCGGAACTTTTACGATAATGTCAGCGCCGTTTTTACCATGACAGTTTCGTTTCTTTCCTTCTTCACCGTTCTGGGCAGCATATTTTCTTTTGTGGCGGAAGTCGGTCAGCGTATTTAATCCTTCGTCTACCTGAAAGATCACATCGCCGCCTTTTCCGCCATCACCGCCGTCCGGGCCGCCGTTTGGAACATATTTTTCCCTGCGGAAGCTTACATGCCCATCGCCGCCCTTTCCGGACTTTATAATGATTTTTGCTCTGTCTGCGAACATTTTATTTTACCTCTTGATAGAAAGATAGACCCGGCTGGGTACAGTCGAGTCTATTCTTTAGTCCGATTTGTTTAACTTATTCGTTAGAAGCTACTGGGTAAACGGAAGCCTGTTTTTTATCTCTTCCTTTTCTTTCGAATCTTAATACACCATCAACTAACGCATACAGAGTATCATCTCCGCCTTTTCCTACGTTTACGCCTGGATGAATTTTAGTACCACGCTGTCTGTATAAGATATTACCTGCTTTAACGAACTGTCCGTCTGCTCTTTTGGCACCTAATCTTTTGGATTCGGAGTCACGGCCGTTCTTTGTAGAACCAACACCTTTTTTATGAGCAAAGAACTGAAGATTCATGTTCATCATGTTTCCTGCACCTCCCTGAATATAAGATCAATATATTCACTGTAGTTACTTTCCATTTCCTCTAAGCCCAGAACCATGGAACGGAACAGCAGTTGTGAATCATGTTCGAATGTCTTCAAACGATATGTCATACTGCCCGCCTCTTCGTCGGATTCCTGTGTAAAGGAAGCATCTGTCAGCTCTTCAATCGCATTCATTGCAGTAATCGTCAAAACGCTTACTGCAGCACATACGATATCCTGTCCAGGGTCTGCATATTCAGCATGTCCCAGACAGTCAAAACCGCAGAACCGACTCTGAGAGTCCTGGTAAATCGTTATTTGAATCATAACAATTTCCTATCGATTAACCATTAATCTTTTCGATTTTAACCTTTGTGAACGCCTGTCTGTGTCCATTTTTCTTATGGTAACCGGTTTTTCTTTTATATTTGTAAACAATAACTTTTTTACCACGTCCGTTAGCTACTACGGATGCTTCAACTGTTGCGTTTGCAACTGTCGGGTTTCCGATCTTTAACTCGCCGTCATTAACAGCTAATACCTGATCGAATGTTACTGCTTCACCAGCTTCCATACCAAGCTTTTCAATGGTAATGATATCGCCTTCGGATACTTTGTACTGTTTACCACCTGTTGCTATAATTGCGTACATATGGCACCTCCTATTATCATTACTCGCCAATTTTGGTGTTGTTTTCCCTATGAAAACAAGCTTTTTAAACCTCGTTGTGCGGCATACTCATATATATTATCGTATGTTTTCTGTTATGTCAACTGTTCTTTTAAATTTTTTGAAACTTTTTTTCTTGTCAGTTCCACAAGCTCCAGTTTCGTCATATCTACCACCTGAACAGGGACGGGATCTAGCTGTACTTCCCTTTTCAGATAAGAAAGAAGTTCTTTTCGATCTTTTTCCTGTTTCATATCAATAAAATCGATAATGATGATACCTGACAGATTGCGAAGACGCAGCTGCTTTGCTGCCATACGGGCTGCTTCCTTATTTACTTTCAGGAAATGTTCCTGTTTTTTCTTTTTATTCACATCTTTTCCGGTATTGACATCGATGACGGTCAGCGCTTCCGTAGGTTCTATTACAAGATACCCGCCCGATGGAAGCCATACCCGTTTATCCAGTGCACGCTCGATCTGTTTTGAAACATTATATAAAGAACCAAGGGAAAGCATGGAATCTTCGTATAATGTTAGCGAAATATTCCGCAAAAGTGCATCCTCTTTCTGAAACTCTTGTATCTGCTCATAAATTTCCGGAATGTCCGTGATGATCTCTTCCAGCTGTTCATAGCGGGTATTCTGGATAGTACGCATATATTCCGGTTCTGACTGTTTCAGACAGGAAAAACAGGTGCGGTAACGGGCTCCTGACAGCAACTGCTCCAACTCCTGCTTTAACCGGGAAAATTCTTTTAAAATATCATCCACAGAAGCGTCTTTTGCATTGGTCCTTACGATGATACCAAAATCATCTGTTATTTTATCTGCAAAAAGGTCCTGTAACGTCTGTCTTTTTTCGGAACGGATCTTGCCTGAAATACCAAGTTTTTTATCCCCAGTAGTCAGTACACAATACTTTCCGGTAAAATTCAGGTTTGTCGTCAACGCCGGAAGCTTTGTTTTTATATTTTCCCGGGAGATCTGTACCAGTACTTCATCTCCCTGCGCCATGGTTGGACAGGTGCCTTTTTTGATATACACAGGATGGTATTCCTGCTCCAGATTGCAATAGCCGTTCTGTCCCGGTTGAATCTCAATAAACGCCGCATTCAGATTTTTTACAACCTTCTGCACTCTTCCAATATAAATATTTTCGAGAATGGAAGGTCTGGTTTTCTTCTCAAAATGAGCTTCTACCAGATGCATCTCCTCAAACAAACCGGTAAAAAGATATGTTGTCTGATTAGCGGAATGATGATATTCCGTGATTACTAACTTTGGCATTATTTCACGATCTTTCTGCCAAAATTAGTCAGCGGAACAAAAATACCGGCGCCATTTTTCGCATAGACGTCTTTTCGCTGGATCTGATAATCAAAGGCCTGAAATTCTTTCCCAAAGAAACGGCAGAAATCTTCCACGATCAGTTCTGGTTTTATGTTCTCCTCGCTTCCGGCGGAAAGCAGAAAATGAAAACCATACACAGGACTTCCACTTTCGCCTGTTCCCTCATATGAATCAAAGGAAAAAATATGCGGACGTACATCGATCTGGCGTTCACTTTTTTTCGTCTGTTTTGTGATCAGGATCTCTTCACGGTCTTCAAAATAGGATTTGATGCCTGCTGCGATCTCGTCCAGTGTGAATACCGGATCTTTTCCCTCTTTAAACCAGACATTGTATTCTGCTGCCGCGACAATGGACATGGCCTTTTTGGCACCTTCTGTAAGCTCCACATAGTCTGTGATCTCAATGCCGTCTACCATAACGCTGTTTAAGGCATCGATGGATTCCTGTGAAGTTCTGGTGGATTTTACTTCAATATCCAGATATTCGCCGTCACTGATAATGCCGACACCCAGAGGTGCTGCAAAAGACATGATCTGATGCGGGCTGAAGCCTTCCGTATATGCAATGTCAATCTCCGCTCTGCGGATCGCTTTCTGGAAATAGCGCATGATGTCCAGATGTCCTATAAATTTCATGACACCGTATTTGCGGAACTTAATTCTGATTTTCATAACATACACCTCCCTGGAACTGACTTGCACCGCATCCGGAGCACTGCTGCCTGCAGTTTGGCGTTACGACGCCTTTCTGTGCCTGATGCCATTCCCGCAACAGGAATGATTTGGAAATCCCTGCATCGATGAAATCCCATGGGAAGAGTTCTTCTTCTTCACGGACTCTTGTAGTATAAAAAGCAGGATCAATACCGGTTTCAGCAAAAGCATTCAGCCAGCGGTCATAATCAAAAAATTCTGACCATGCATCAAAAATGCCGCCATGCTCATAAACATGCACAAGCACTTTGGAAAGCCGTCTGTCGCCACGGGCAAGAACGCCCTCGATCAGTGTTACATCCGCTTCATGCCAGTTGTACTTCATGCTCTTTCGGTTCAGCTGCGCTTTGACCGCCTCATTTACGATCTTTGCACGACCGAGGAAATCATCTTTGGTACACATCGGATACCACTGGAACGGTGTAAACGGTTTTGGCACAAAGAAAGATGTACTGATCGTGATTTGGCATTTCCCATTTCTCTGATCCTTTGGAATTTCGTAATAACGTTTTGCGATATTGTTAGCAAGTTCCGGAATCGCCTGCATATCCTCAACGGTCTCTCCCGGAAGTCCCAGCATGAAATATAGTTTTACTTTCTGCCAGCCGCCGTCAAATGCCAGACCGGCGCCATGTAAAATATCCTCTTCCGTCAACCCTTTATTAATCACATTTCGCATACGCTGTGAGCCTGCTTCCGGAGCGAAAGTCAGACTGCTCTTTTTGATATCCTGCACTTTGTTCATAACATCAAGCGAAAATGCATCAATACGCAGCGACGGCAGGGAGATGTTGACACCCTGGGATTTGAAATTATCAATCAGGAATGTCAGCAGTTCTTCCAGATGGGTATAGTCACTGGAACTTAAGGAACTTAAGGAAATCTCTTCATGACCTGTGCTTTTCAGCATTTTATAGGCCTTATCCTTCAGCATCTCCACATCCCGTTCCCGCAGCGGACGGTATACCATTCCCGCCTGACAGAAACGACAGCCACGGATACAGCCACGCATAATCTCCAGAACGACACGATCCTGTACAATTTTAATAAACGGAACAATCGGTTTTTCAGGATAGGTCGTTTCGGACATGGCTTCTACTACCTGACGTTTGATCGTAGTCGGAACGTCCTCATATTTCGGTGTAAAAGAAGCAATCGTGCCATCTTCCTTGTAGGTTACCTCATAAAATGCAGGAACATATAAGCCTGGGATCTTAGCTGCTGCCCGGAGAAATTTCTCGCGGTCATATCCTGCTGCCTGATGGGATTCATAGAGATCGAACAGCTCATCATAGACCGTTTCACCCTCTCCGATGTAAAAAATATCGAAGAAATCAGCCAGCGGTTCCGGATTATAGGTACAAGGACCGCCACCGATCACGATGGGATCATCAGCGGTACGGTCCTTGGCATACATCGGGATCTGGGACAGATCCAGTACCTGAAGGATGTTTGTATAGCACATCTCATACTGGATGGTAATAGCCAGAAAATCCATATCCTTTACCGGATCCTGGGATTCCAGACAGAATAACGGAATGTTCTGTTCTTTCATGATCTGGTGCAGATCCGGCCATGGAGAGTAGACACGTTCACAGAATACATCCTCTCTGCGGTTGAACATATCATAAAGAATCTGAATCCCCAAATGAGACA
>ERZ773103.275-NODE-275-length-55640-cov-19.012881_pt1 | contig 55640 bp, 43 predicted proteins | sample MGYA00511118_ERZ773103 | MGnify/ENA primary metagenome ERZ773103 (study PRJEB29015, sample SAMEA2737821) | human gut metagenome | biome: human gut; feature: human-associated habitat; material: faeces | place: China | collected 2012 ... | reverse complement strand
ACCGCAGATGGAATGCTGATAACTGGATTATTTATAAAAATGCATAGATAAAAAATTTAAAAGCGAAATCCCTGCAGGATTCTTTTTTTCCTTTGAAAAAGAAGGGCACTGTGATATAATGAAAAATAAGAATGCGTAACTGCGAGCAAAAATGCAGTTTGCTAAGAGAAAGGAAACGCAGCATGGTCAATGAACAACGACTGCACAGCATGATAAAAATAGCAAAATTTGATGCAAACGATGGAAAACGCTGCAAACCGATGATCCAGTATGCGCGAAAGGATTATGTGGCATTACAGCTTCTGAAAAGTTTCGTGGTCGGCACGATCGCATTTTTTATGATGTTAGGGCTTTGGGTACTCTATTCTATGGATGCTTTGATGGAACAGATCAACAAAATGGATTTTGTAAAGGCTGCTACTACACTGGGACTGCTCTATGGAATTTTTATGGTAATTTATCTTCTTGCCACATATATTATTTTTAATATGAAGTACACTTATGGCAGAAAAAAGGTAAAAAAATACTATGCGGGTCTAAAAAAGATCAGTGCGATGTATCTGCGGGAAGAACGGTTGAAAGGGAACGGAAACAAAGACTGGGACTGACAACGGAAGCAATGCGGAAAATGAGATTTTTCACATGTGGAAATGGAGATTAGTATGACGACCTTATTGGAATTAAAAGAGAAATTAACACGTTTTTATGGAAAATATGATATATACATTACGCCGGTGATAAAGTTTACTGTTGCACTCACAGCATTTTTGCTGATAAATCACAACATTGGTTATATGGAAAAAATCAGCAGTACACCAATTGCCCTGATCCTTGCCCTGATCTGTTCGATTCTTCCAGTCGGGGGGGCCGTTTTTATTGGCTCTGTGCTGATCCTTTTGGACATGTATGCACTTTCCTTAGAAGTATGTATTGTGGCCCTGATCCTGTTTATTCTGATGTATATCCTGTATTTTCGGTTTTCTCCAAAAAACGAGTATGGGGTGCTTTTGACACCGATTTGTTTTGGACTGAACATTCCGTTTGTGATGCCGGTCGGCATGGGACTTTTGCGGGAATTATATTCCATGTTTTCTCTGGTCTGCGGTATCGTTCTTTATTTCTTCTTAAACGGTGTAAAGCAGAATGAAACAACACTTGGCGGAGTGGATGAGAAAGATGCGGCAACATCAAAGATTGTTGTTGCGTTGAACCAGCTTTTGGGCAACAGGGAAATGTATCTGGTGCTTGCGATCATGGTGGTAACACTGGTCATCGTTTATATCATACGAAAAATGTCCATTGAGCATGCATGGGCGGTCGCAATTATATTTGGTATTTTATTCGAGGCAGTTGGTATGATCGCAGGGGATATGGTACTTGGAATCAGCGGAAAGACCATCACAATTCTGGTGGGAAGCATTATTTCCTGCGTGATTGCATTTGTGATTCAGTTCCTGTTTTTCAATCTGGATTATTCAAGGACAGAAAGACTCCAGTTTGAAGATGATGAGTATTATTATTATGTAAAAGCCGTACCGAAAGCAATCGTTGCAGGGACAGATAAAAAAGTGACCAGATTCAGTGGAAAAGAAGAACAGGATCGTATGACGAAAAAACGTTTCGCAGAAGAAATGGAGATTGACGAAGATCTGCTGGATTAGTTACTTTAAATACAGATAGCGGAAAGGAAAGTGAAGCAGGTGCAGAATGCGATGGCAACCATGGGCGCGTTTTGGGAAAAAGCGTCTATTTATTTGAATTTACCAAAGATTACAATGACAGATGTTGTGGAAATTCTCATCATAACATTTCTGTTTTATTATATGCTTGTGTGGATTAAGAACACAAGGGCATGGGTACTGTTAAAAGGTATTATGGTAATATTGCTTTTTGTTCTGGTTGCAGCTGTATTTCAGATGAATACGATCATCTGGATTGCGAAGAACACATTGAGCGTCGCAATTACTGCCATAGTTATTATATTCCAGCCGGAAATCCGGAAAGCACTGGAAAATCTTGGACAGAAGAATTTCCTTACTTCTTTTTTTGCGTTTGATTTTTCAAAGGGAGAAATCGCAAAGTTTACGGATAAAACGATCAATGAACTGGTAAAGGCATGTTATGAGATGGGAAAAGTCAAAACAGGTGCACTTATCGTCATTGAGGATGAAATTGTTCTTTCGGAGTATGAAAGAACCGGTATTGCAGTAGATGGAATACTGACAAGCCAGCTTTTGATCAATATTTTTGAAAAAAACACACCGCTTCATGACGGAGCCGTGATTGTCCGCGGGGACAGAGTGGTGTCTGCCACCTGCTATCTGCCACTGACGGATTCTTTAAGTATCAGCAAAGATCTTGGTACAAGACATCGTGCGGCGGTCGGAATCAGTGAAGTCAGTGATTCACTTACCATTGTTGTATCTGAGGAAACGGGAAAAGTTTCCATCGCCATGGGTGGGGAATTGTACCGCAATGTGGACGCTGAGTTTTTAAAGAACAAACTTTCATTTATACAGCATCGCGAGAAGAAAGTTTCAAAAATTGAATTATGGAGAAGGAGGCTTAAGGATGTTAAAGAATCTGGCAAAAAAACTAACGAATAATCTTGGCCTCAAGGTACTGGCTGTGTTATTTGCGATCGCTCTGTGGATCGTAGTGGTCAATATTGATGATCCGGTCAAACCGGCACAGTATACGATCAGTGTAACACAGGATAATATGGATTATCTTACCTCAAATGGAAAGTATTCCGAGACACTTGGCGGGAAAAATACAGTTACGTTTACGGCATCGGCAAAACGAAGTATTCTGGAAAAATTATCCAACACGGATTTTACTGCAGTTGCGGATATGGAAAAGATTGAATATGTGGAAGGTGATGGTGTATGCCGTGTCCCGATTACGATCACATGCAGTAAATATAACAGCAATACAGTTACCATTTCATCCAAACAGCAGTATCTGGATGTGACAGTGGAAGATCTTGGAAATGTACAGAAAAAGATCACTGCAAGCACGGAAGGTACGGTCATGGATGGCTGTGCACTTGGAGATGTTTCCATCGTGACATCGAATCTTTTGAAAATTTCGGGACCGTCTTCTGTTACGAGTCAGATCAGCACGGTAGTCGCAACGATCAATGTTGACGGAATGTCATCGGATGTGACTGATACAGTAGTGCCGGTTTTATATGATGCGGATGGTAATGAGATCGATGCTTCAAAGTTAAAAATGAATATTAATACTGTTACGATCACGGCGCAGATATTAAATACAAAAGATGTGGATCTTTCCTTCCAGACAAAAGGAACTGTGGCATCCGGCTATACATTAAAAGAAATTACCTACAGTCCGAAAAAAGTCCGGATCAAGGGAGAAACGGATGTGCTTAATAAGGTGGCTAAGATCGCAATACCGGATGATGTGTTAGATATGAGCGGTGCAACGGAAGATGTTGAGACAACTGTAGATATTACATCTTATCTTCCGGATGGAACTTCGCTGGTACTTGCAGCAGACGCAAAAGTGGAGGTCAAAGTAAAAGTAGAGCCGATCACAACAAAAACCTTCGAGGTGGATGCATCTGCGTTTACGCTTGAAAATATTCCGGATGCGACAAAGGCGAAGATTACGGAAGATACGATTCAGGTTGAGGTCACCGGAGCGGAAAGCGATATTAAGAAGCTGTCAGCAGATGACATTACAGGTACTGTTAATCTGCAGGGATATGGAAATGGTGAACATAATATCGCTGCAGATATTGATGTGGATAATGAACTTTATCAGGTAAAAACCGTGCGGATTCCGGTTAAAATGACTGCGGAAGATACGGAAATAAAATCAACGGAAAGCAGCAAAAAGAGTGCTTCTAAAACAGAATAAAAGAAATTAATAATTTGGAGGAAATACAATGGCAAGAATGTTTGGTACAGATGGTGTCCGTGGAGTGGCTGGATCAGAACTTACGATCGAGCTTGCGACAAAACTTGGACAGGCGGGAGCTTATGTGCTTACGAAAGAGCAGGAACATCAGGCAACGATTATCGTTGGCTGTGATACGAGAATTTCAGGAGGAATGCTTGCAAGTGCACTGATGGCAGGAATCTGTTCTGTCGGTGCAAATGCGATTTTTGTCGGAGTAATGCCGACACCTGCAATTGCGTATCTGACGAGAAAACATAAGGTAGATGCCGGGGTTGTCATTTCCGCATCCCATAACCCGATGGAATTTAACGGAATTAAATTTTTTAACGGCGAGGGATATAAGCTTTCTGATGAGCTTGAAGACGAGATCGAGGCACTGATCCGTAATAATATGAAGGATGTCAACCTGCCGATCGGTTCCGGAGTCGGTAAAATTGATTATCGTTTCGATTTAAGAGACGAATATGTTGAATTTATGAAAAAATGTGTTCCGGTTGATCTGACAGGCATGAAGATCGTGGTTGACTGTGCAGAGGGAGCCGCTCATTATACGTCAGTGAAGGCATTGAAAGATCTGGGGGCTGATCTGGTGGCAATCCATACCGAACCGGATGGAACGAATATCAATGCAAACTGTGGTTCGACGCATATGGATGAATTAAAAGCCAGAGTAGTTTATGAAAATGCTGCCATTGGTATTGCATTTGACGGGGATGCAGACCGTATGCTTGCTGTGGATGAAAAAGGAGAACTGGTCGATGGAGACCAGATCATGGCAATCTGTGGTACTTATATGAAACAGAAAGGTACCTTAAAAAAGAATACGATCGTTGTTACTGTTATGACAAACCTTGGATTTTCACTGATGGGAGAACGCGAAGGCATCCATGTGGAAAAGACAAAAGTTGGCGACAGATATGTTCTTGAAAATATGAGAGAACATGGCTATAATATCGGAGGCGAGCAGTCAGGACACGTTATTTTCCTGGATGACAACACCACAGGTGATGGTCTGCTTTCTGCACTTCATCTGCTTGAGGTTATGGTGAAAACGAAAAAAACTTTATCAGAGCTTGCATCTGTTATGGAAGTATTACCGCAGGCACTTGTAAATGCAAAAGTGCCAAACCATAAAAAAGACAACTTTATGGATTATCAGGAGATTGCGGATGCAGTTGCAAAATTAGAGCAGAAGTTTAACGGAGAGGGAAGAGTTTTGATCCGTCCATCCGGTACAGAGCCGCTTGTCCGTGTCATGATTGAAGGAAAAGATCAAAAGGTGATCGATGAGGAAGCTAAAAAGTTAGCGGAACTGATTACGAAGATCATGCTTTAAATATCGTATATACAATAAACAGTTTGGAGGGATTTACTATGGTAAGCCAGAAAGTAACGATTAAAAATCCGACGGGACTTCATTTGAGACCGGCTGGAATTTTATGCAAGGAGGCCATGCAGTTTAAATCACATGTGACATTTCGTTACAGAGAAAATACAGCAAATGCAAAAAGCGTGTTGAGTGTACTTGGTGCATGCATCAAATCCGGGGATGAAATAGAGCTTGTCTGCGAAGGAGAAGATGAAAAAGAAGCACTTACGTCGATTGTTACGGCAATTGAAAATGGATTAGGAGAATAAATGATGAAAAAGATCTTAGTGACAGGATGCAACGGACAGTTAGGGCGTGCCATCCGACAGGAATATAAAGGTGAGGATGTTTCCTTTATCAATACAGATGTTGCGGAAGGTGAAGGCATTGTGGCGCTCGATATTACCGATGTGAATGCTGTCCTTGCGCTGGTTCGTGCGGAGAGACCGGATGTCATTATCAACTGTGCAGCGCACACCAATGTGGATGCGTGCGAACAGCAGTGGGATGCCGCATACCGGATCAATGCGATCGGACCGAGAAATTTAAGTATTGCAGCAAGAGAAGTCGGAGCAAAAATGATCCACGTTTCCACCGATTATGTATTTGAGGGAAACGGAACAAAGCCATATACGGAATTTGATGAGATCCATCCGGTCAGTGCCTATGGAAAGACGAAGGCGGAGGGAGAAAAGTTTGTCCGTGAATTTGCAGACAGATATTTTATTTTCCGTACCGCATGGCTTTATGGAGATGGAAAAAACTTTGTAAAGACGATGCTTCGCCTTGCGGAGTCACACGATGAAGTCAGTGTTGTATGTGACCAGCAGGGATCCCCGACAAGTGCGGTGGAACTGGCAAGAGCCATTCATCATTTTGAACCGACAGAAAATTATGGTACATTTCATGCAACCTGTGAGGGCGATACCAACTGGGCAGCTTTTGCGGAAGCAATTTTTAAACGTGCAGGAAAGACAACAAAAGTCAACCATGTCACAAGTGAGCAGTATGCGAAGATGAATCCGGCTTCTGCAAACAGACCGGCATATTCGATTCTTGAGAACTATATGATGAAACTGACAGACGGTTACAAAATGGCTGAATGGCAGGATGCACTTGATGAGTATATGAAAACACTGGAATAATACGATGACAGAATATATCAAAAAACATTACCGGCTGATTCTGATGTCGGTATTTGCTGCGCTGGTCTGTTTTGGGTATCAGGCATTTAACTCGAATATCAGAATCGATACAGAGGAACTGATCAATCATCCCGGGTCTACGTTAGGGTGGCTTACGATTGGAAGATTTGGACTGGTTCTGTTAAAACGGATGCTTGGTCTTGGTGTACACCGAACGATAAAGAGTGGTATTCTGATGCTTTTGTTTTTTATCCTGGGAGGCAATGTACTGACGTATGGATGCTATTATTTTTCAGGAAAAAAGGATGGAAAACCGTACTGGATATTTACGCTGCTTTATATGACATCCAATATCTGGAGTTTTCAGTTTTATTTTTCACTGCAGCAGGCGGAAGTCGCATTTGCAATGCTTTTGATGGCAGTCACCGGATTTTTTATGTGTGATCTTTGTTTTTGCGAGAAATATAAGGAGAACAGAAGCGGAAAAGATCTGTGTAAGCTGTTTTTGTCCACAGTGTTTATTGTGCTGGCACTTGGTACTTACCAGGCACTGGCAGTTTATTATATTGCAGTCTGTGTCATGTTTTTCTTATTGTTCTTCTGGCAGGTGAATGGAAAAAGGGAAAAATGTGGAATTCGCATTATTTTTCTTGTGGCCCATTTCGGTATTTCCTATCTGATATACAGGGGGATTGCGGGTACATGGTTCATGGCAGCCGGTGATTATATGGAAGGGCAGAGCAACTGGGGAAGTGAACCGGCTGCTGAATGTGTCAAGAATGTTCTTCGTGTTGTGAAAAATCAGCTTCTTACCGTCGGACCGCGGAATTTCTCTTTCTATGTGATCGGTGTACTGCTCGCATTTTATGTGATATGGATCGCATGGACGAGAAGAACAGAAAGTGGACGTGCCGGTTTTTGGATTTTTGCAGCAGGAATGATTTTTATGCTCATTACACCTTTTTTAATGACAATCTATGCAGGTGCGATGCTGGTGACAAGGACACAGTTTGCACTTCCGGTTGTGGCTGCATTTCTTGCGATGTTTGGTGTGATGATACTAAAAGAGCAGCAGATTTCCGATGTACGACCGGAAAAACAGGAGCGGGACAGGAAAATGTGCCGATGGCTGCAGGTAATGGGCAATGTGGTGATATTGCTTGTAATCGCAGTTACAGGCGGTCAGGTCTGCTATAACATCAGAATGCACAGCGCGGATCAGGTGCGTTATGAACAGGATGCGCTGCTGGCGGATCAGATCACGGATGCTTTGAAGAGGGAGATCCCCGGGGTGGATGCAGAAGGAGATCCGGTGGATAAAAAAGTGGTATTTATCGGATACCGGCAGCCACAGTTAAACAGCTTGAACCGCCGTACGGAAATGTACGGGTGGTCATTTTTTGAATGGGATTATACCAGAGAACATCCGGCGGGGGCAACGCACCGGATCGCAGGATTTTTAGAAGCACATAATGGAGTCCATCTGGACGATGGTTATTCCGAAGAGATGGAATATAAGGCGGCAGCACTGTCGGAAGATATGACAGTCTTTCCGGCTGAGGGTTCAATCGTGGAAGAAAAAGATCTGGTGGTCGTCAAGCTGTCTGAAACTACGGAACGCCCGGCAGTGGACTGGTGGTAAAACTTGTACAGACAATAAAAGTATGGTAAAATGATGAAAGATTTTGCAGACCATAGAATGGAGAAAACTATGAGAACATATTTAGTAACCGGAGGAGCCGGATTTATTGGATCTAACTATATTCATTACATGTTTCGCAAATATGATAACGAGATCAGAATTATCAATGTGGATGTGCTTACTTATGCGGGCAATCTGGAAAATTTAAAAGACATTGAAAATCGTGAAAATTATACATTTGTGCGTGCAGATATCACGGATAAAGAGGCAATTACAAAGATTTTTGCAGAAAATGACATTGACCGCGTTGTACATTTTGCGGCAGAGAGTCATGTAGACCGCAGTATCAAAAATCCGGAAGTATTTGTAAAGACGAACGTGCTTGGAACAGCAGTTATGTTAAACTGTGCAAAAGCGGCATGGGAGCTGCCGGATGGCAGTTTCAAAGAAGGGAAGAAATTCCTTCATGTATCGACGGATGAGGTATATGGTTCTTTAGAGGATGACGGAACATATTTTTATGAGACAACACCGTATGCACCGCACAGTCCGTATTCTGCGAGCAAAGCATCTTCGGACATGCTGGTAAAGGCTTATATTGACACTTACCATTTCCCGGCAAACATTACGAACTGTTCTAATAACTATGGACCATATCAGTTCCCGGAGAAACTGATTCCGCTTATTATCAATAATGCGCTGCATGGAAAGAAACTCCCGGTATATGGTAATGGAAAGAATGTCCGTGACTGGCTGTATGTGGATGATCATGCAAAAGCGATCGATATGGTTCAGGAAAACGGGCGCCTTGGTGAGACTTATAATGTTGGCGGACACAATGAAAAACAGAATATCGAGATTATCAATATCATCATAGATACACTGCTTGAGATGCTTCCAGCAGATGATCCGAGACGTGCACTTGTAAGCAAAGATCTGATCACTTACGTGGAGGATCGAAAAGGTCATGACAGACGTTATGCGATCGCACCGGATAAGATCAAGGCTGAGATCGGCTGGGAGCCGGAGACAATGTTCAAAGAAGGCATCAAAAAGACGATCGCATGGTATTTTGAACATGAGGACTGGATGAAAAACGTTACCAGCGGTGATTATCAGAAGTATTATGAGGATATGTATCAGAACAGGTAAGAAGATGCAGGCAGCAGTACCGCCAGATGGGGCGATACTGCTTGTTTGCGTTTTATAATGGACGTGAAAACAAGGAGGATTATATGAAAGGTATTATTTTAGCAGGTGGTTCCGGAACGAGGTTATATCCGTTAACAAAAGCGATTTCAAAACAGATCATGCCGGTGTATGATAAACCGATGATCTATTATCCATTATCCACACTGATGTTAGCTGGGATAAGAGAGGTTCTGATCATTTCCACACCGAGAGATCTGCCGGTATTTGAAGAGTTGTTTGGGGATGGAAGCCAGCTTGGCATGAGTTTTTCTTATGCCGTGCAGGAACAGCCAAGGGGCCTGGCAGATGCATTTATTATCGGTGAAAAGTTTATTGGAAACGATGCGGTTGCATTGGTTCTTGGAGATAATATTTTCTACGGACAAAGTTTTTCCAATGTTCTGCGCAGTGCAGCTGAACGAACACAGAATGAAAAGGGTGCTACGATTTTTGGCTACTATGTCAGAGATCCGAGAGAATACGGCGTGGTAGAGTTTGATGAGAACGGAAAAGCTCTTTCTATCGAGGAAAAACCGGAGCATCCAAAGTCAAATTATGCTGTGCCGGGACTTTATTTTTATGACAATGATGTTGTAGAGATCGCAAAAAATGTAAAGCCGTCTGCAAGAGGTGAAATTGAGATTACTTCCGTAAATAATGCATATTTAGAGCGTGGTGATTTAAGCGTTGAGACGCTTGGCAGGGGATTCGCATGGTTAGATACCGGAAACCACGACATGCTGCTTGCCGCTGCAGATTTTGTGTCTGCGATCCAGAAACGTCAGGGACTTTATGTGTCCTGTATCGAGGAGATCGCATACAAACGTGGATTTATCGATAAAGAGCAGCTGTTAAAACTTGCAGAACCGCTCCTTAAAACAGATTATGGCAAATATCTGGTAGAGGTTGCCGAGGGACTTTAAAAAACAGATAGTGAGGATCAATAATTATGGGAAAAATAAAGGTAACACATGACTGTAATGGAATCGAGGGACTCAAAGTAATTGAGCCGGCAGTCTTCGGGGATGCCAGAGGATATTTCATGGAGACCTACAATTACAACGATTTTAAAGAGGCAGGAATCGACTGCCAGTTTGTACAGGATAACCAGTCTGCATCGAAAAAAGGTGTGTTAAGAGGATTACATTTCCAGATCAACCACCCGCAGGACAAGCTGGTGCGCGTGGTAAGCGGAGAGGTATTTGACGTTGCAGTGGATTTAAGAGAAGGTTCTGAGACATTCGGAAAATGGTTTGGCATCGTTCTGACTGCGGAAAATAAAAAGCAGTTTTTTGTACCAAAGAATTTTGCACATGGCTTTATCGTGCTGTCTGATTATGCAGAGTTCTGCTATAAGGTTACTGATTTCTACCATCCAAATGACGAGGGTGGTATTCTCTGGAATGATCCGGCAATCGGTGTTGAATGGCCAATGCCGGAAGGAATGACACAGGCGGATCTGATCCTTTCCGATAAGGATAAAGTGCACGGTGGATTCGATGCATATTGTAAGGAACGGGGAATTGTAAGATAGGAGCACTCATATGACAGAAAAGAAGAAAAATGTCTGCCTGCCAAAACGTCTGATTGCCAGCCGTAAACTCATCGGCAATCTTGCCAAAAATGATTTTAAGAAAAAATTTGCGGGTTCTTATTTTGGCGTGATATGGGCTTTCATACAGCCGGTGATCACAGTGCTTTTATACTGGTTTGTCTTTGAGTTTGGACTACATCAGAAAGTCAATGATTTAAGAACAGGGATTGAGGTGCCATTTGTACTCTGGCTGATGGGTGGCCTTGTGCCATGGTTTTATTTTCAGGAGGCTTTAAATGGAGGAACCGGTGTCCTGGATGAATACAGTTATCTCGTTAAAAAAGTTGTATTCCAGATCGATGCACTTCCGGTAGTAAAATTGATCTCTGCACTATTTACACATGCATTTTTTGTTGTGTTTATGCTGGTTGTTTTTGCAGTTATGGGATTTTATCCCGATCTTTATGTGCTTCAGATTGTTTATTATTCGTTTTGCATGGTGATCCTTACAGCAGGACTGATTTATGCGACAAGCGCCGTGACGGTATTTTTCCGTGATATGAAAGAGGTTGTCGCCATTCTTTTACAGATCGGAATGTGGGTAACACCGATCATGTGGAATTTTGAGAGCATGCAGGGCATTCCAAAATGGGCTGTAGTACTGCTTAAGCTAAATCCGATGTATTATATCGTTTCCGGATACCGGGATGCACTGATCAATAAAACGGCATTCTGGGAACATCCGGGATTGACACTGTGGTTCTGGGGAATCACGCTGTTTACACTTTGGGCGGGAACGACCGTATTTAAGCGTCTGCGTGTACATTTCGCAGATGTGCTGTAGGAGCATCGCAAGAATGAAAACTGTGGAATGAGGATAGTATGGATAATTTAGCAATCAGGGTAGAGGATGTCTGCAAAGTCTACAAACTTTATGATAAACCGTCTGACCGGTTAAAGGATGCACTTGGACTGGTCAGAAAGAACCATTTCAAAGAACATCATGCATTAAAGCATGTGTCGTTTGAAGTAAAAAAAGGTGAGACGATCGGCATCATCGGAACGAATGGTTCCGGAAAATCTACCATTTTAAAAATAATTACAGGTGTTTTAAGTCCGACAAGCGGTGAGGTGGAGATCGATGGAAGAATCTCAGCACTGTTAGAGCTTGGAGCCGGATTTAATATGGAATACACCGGAATTGAGAATGTCTATCTAAACGGTATGATGATGGGTTTTTCCCGCGAGGAGATGGATGCAAGGTTAGATGATATCTTAAAATTTGCAGATATCGGTGATTTCGTGCATCAGCCGTGTAAGACCTATTCGAGCGGTATGTTTGTCCGGCTTGCGTTTGCGGTGGCGATCAATATTGATCCGGAGATCCTGATCGTGGATGAGGCATTATCGGTCGGAGATGTATTTTTTCAGGCAAAATGTTATAAAAAGTTTGAGGATTTCAAGGCGCATGGAAAGACCATCCTGTTCGTCAGCCACGATATCAGCAGTGTGGCAAAATATTGTGACCGTGTCATCTTACTCAATAAGGGAGATAAACTGGCAGAGGGAAATGCCAAGGATATGATCAACCTTTACAAAAAGGTTCTTCTTAAGAACTCAGACAAGATCACCGGCGGTAAAATTTTAGAGAATGATGCGTCCGATGGAAAGAAGCTCTGGAAATCAAATTACCAGCTCAACCCGGATGTCAATGAATATGGAACCGGTGAGGCGGAGATCATTGACTTTGCGCTGATCGATGAATATGGCAATTATACGAACTGTATCCAGAAGGGGACTTCTTTTACCATCAAATCCAAGGTGAAATTCCTCTCTGATATACAGGATCCGATTTTTACTTATACATTTAAAACCGTACAGGGAACTGCTGTTACCGGAACAAACACGATGTTTGAAAAAGTGGGCATCGGGATGGCAAAGACAGGTGATACCTATGTTGCGACATTTCGCCAGAACATGGATATGCAGGGCGGCGAATATCTGTTATCCATCAGCTGCACCGGTTATGTCGGCGGAGAGTTCCGCGCGTACCACAGATTATATGATGTGGTCGGTGTGACGGTGGTATCCGACAAAAATACCGTCGGTTTTTATGATATGAATTCAGAAGTTACGATTGAAAAATGTGACGAATAGAAGAACGTAAAAGTGAGGAAGCAATGGGACATGTGAACGTGCCGGAGGGGCTGAAAGAGATCATACAACAGAATAATGAAAAAGCCTATCCGCAGATCATCATGGAACAGGCATCCTATCCGTACCTTTTTCATCTGTCGGATATCAGGGAGAACCTGATCGCATTTCTGCCGGTGACAAAGCAGATGCATGTTTTAGAGCGGAATGCAGGATGCGGTGCACTGACAGGAAAACTGCTTTCTATGGCGTTACATGTGACGGCAGTGGTGGAGAGTGAAGAGGAAGCTGACATTTTACGGGTGCGTTATGAAAATGCCGGCAATCTGACGGTTCTGGTTGTTCCGGCTTCGGATACAAAACCGGAAACAAATGTACTGTATCAGGATCAGGCCTATGACATGATATTGATTGCAGGCGAATTTTCAAAATTTCAAAATGAGCTTTCCTGTATGAGAGAACACTTATCTGACAACGGGAAACTCTATGTGGCGGATGCCAACCGTCTGGGACTGAAATATTTTGCGGGGTGTCAGGAGGAATACCGTGGGGGATATTTTGCCGGACTGGAAAATTATGATAAGGATCCGGAACGATTCACAGAGGATGACAGGCACGGTGAGGCGAGGGTCTATACCAGAAAAGAGTATGAACAGATCTTAAAAGAAGCAGGATTTTCGGGAATTTACAGCTATTACCCATATCCGGATCACAAGTTCCCATCCTGTATCTATTCGGATGAATATCTTCCGGGAAGGGGAGAACTTTCCGACAACCGGAGAAATTTTGACAGGGACAGATTACAGCTTTTTGATGAGAAAAAAGTTTTTGATACGGTTCTGGCAGAAGGGTTATTTGGAGAACTTGCCAATTCCTTTTTGATCGAGGCAGGAAATAGGACCGGAGAACAGCGTGTGATTTATTCAAAATATTCCAATGAGAGGGCAAGGCAGTTTGCCATCCGCACGGATATCTGCAAGAAAGCGGATGGAGAAAAAAGTGTCAGAAAATATGCACTTTATCCGGAAGGAAGAGAGCATATCTGTCATATGGAGAAGTCATACGAAAAATTGTCATCGTGCTATGCGGACAGTAATGGGAAAATCAGATTCTGCGCCTGTCATACAAAAAATGATGCAGCCGTATCCGGTTTTGATCCCGGTGTCACACTGCAGGATGTGATGGAGCGGGCGATTGGAAGCAATCAGACGGAACTGGTGAAGCGCATCCTTGATGATTATGCAAAACGTATCATGGAATATGGTGGAAAACACCTGTTTACGCCAACCGAAGATTTCCGAAAAGTGTTTGGAGAGGTTCATTTTACAGAGGAAACTGAAGCGGTGGATATATGCGATATCGATATGATATTTGCCAATATTTTGATTCCTGCAGGCAGTGAGATGAAAATAGAGGAAGCAGAATGGACAGTCATTGATTATGAGTGGACGTTTTTCTTTCCGGTACCAAAGTTATTTGTATTATACCGTGCACTTTATTTTGTATATTACCAGATCATGGGAGGAAAAGGCACTCCGCTGGATGAGCTGTTAGCAGCTTACGGAATCAGTAAGAAATTAAAAGAACAGTTTGGCAGGATGGAGGAGAATTTTCAGGCATATCTGGGAAAGGGCAGCGTTCCGGTGCGCAATATGCAGCGTGTGATGGGAACAAAGATCGTTCCCTTAGAGCAGCTGCTAAGGCAGGATGCAGGGAATGTACAGATAGAAGAAATGCAGAATGTACCTTTTAGAGTGCGGAAGATTCTGTATCACATTGACAGACAGGAATATCAGGATGGCAGTGTGGTCTGTTGTGGATGGGCACTTGCAAAGACATGGAATGGAAAGGTACTTCCAGTTGATATAAAAGCAGTGATGCCGGACGGCACTGTGGTCACAGCGGAATTGAAAAGATATCCGAGAGCGGATGTCGCCGATGCATTAAAACTGCGCCGGACGTGCGATGTGAACCTGAACCTGGGATTTGACTGTGTGTTTATTGTTCCGCGCGAAACGGAATGGAAACTGATTTTTTCGTTGGGAAAACGCAGTGCGGAATATTATTACCAGAATAAATGACAGGAAGAAACAGTGACACCTGGGCATGAAACCGGGGAAAAGGAACAGGAAAGGACTTGACATGTACCAGACAAGAGAAAAAATTCAGAGTATCATTTTACTGCTGGCGGATCTGATATGCTTTGCCGTAAGTTATTTCGGGGGCGGTTATCTGTGGCTGGTGGGTTATCGAAATGTATCCGTCGCAAATATGAAGATAGAGCTGATGGAGAGCTTTGGCATCGTAATGGTTGTTTACATGCTGGTAATGCTCTTTTCGGATATTGATAATCGTTTTATTGACCGAAGTGTATTTCAGGAGTTGTGGGCAGCAATCAAAGCGAGCGTTGTGTTAGTATGTGTGACAGCGCTGACCATTTTTTTACAGCACAATAATGCGGAGGCTTCCCGAGGTGTTTATTTTTGTATTGCGCTGGTAAATATGTGCCTGTATTTTGGCATGCATATTATCATTAAATATTATCTGCTGCATGTTTACCGTAACAAAAGAGCAAATAATCAGGTATTTCTGGTCACAACGGCAGAACGTGTGGAAGAGGTGATCGCGGATGCAGACCATTCCGGAGACTGGATCCATCGTCTTGCAAGTATTGCGATCATTGATGAAAACCAGATTGGAAAATGGTATCATGGTGTTCCTGTCGTTGCCACTTATGATAATATGTTCCAGTATGTAAAAGAACAGATTGTGGATGAAGTTTTTATCAGTGTGCCGTATGAGACAGGAGATTCGCTTGCGGAGGTGGTCAACCGTTTTGAGGATATGGGGGCAACCGTACATGTCACGATTGAGATCTTAAACAAGTTTGATGATTACCATAAAACTTTTAACATGCTGGGAAATATACCGGTCGTCACATTTTCCAATCAGTCCTATGACTGGAAAATGCTTATGATCAAGCGTGTGATGGACATCGCAGGTTCGATCGTGGGACTTGTGATCACGGCAGTTGTGACGGTCTTTTTAGCACCGCCACTTTTGATCGAATCTCCGGGACCTCTGTTTTTCGCACAGAAGCGTGTCGGCAAGAATGGAAGATTTTTTAAGATCTATAAGTTCCGTTCGATGTATAAGGATGCAGAGGAACGCAAAAAAGAACTGGAAAGCCAGAATGAGATGAATGGTCTGATGTTTAAAATGAAAGATGACCCGCGTATTACGAAGGTTGGAAAATTTATCCGTAAGACCAGTATCGATGAGCTTCCACAGTTTTTCAACGTTTTGAAAGGTGATATGAGTCTGGTTGGTACAAGACCACCGACGGTAGATGAGTTCAAACAGTATGAATCACACCAGAAACGCCGTTTAAGTGCAAAACCGGGCATTACCGGATTATGGCAGGTAAGCGGACGGAACGAGATTACTGATTTTGAGGATGTCGTGAAACTGGATGTACAGTATATTGATAACTGGAGTCTGGGACTGGATATCAAGATCATTTTAAAGACGATAAAAGTGGTGTTTGAAAAAGGCGGAGAATAGAAAGGAGACCTGATATGAATCAGAGATATGAGAGCAGAAAAGAATACAGTTTGATGGATGTGCTGCAGTATAACTTAAGAAAATGGTGGCTTGCGGCTGTCTTTGCGGCAGTTTTTGCAGTGATCGTCGGTGGATACAAGGCAAAAACCCTGATGCCTTATATTGATGCAGAAGTCTATGATGACAGAATGCAGGTGGAGACTTCGGTGCTTTTAAAAGATTATAATTCCGGAAGTACTGTGGAGCGTGGCAATGATATTATGAAAATTGCAAAGAGCAGCAGTGTGTACGACGAATTCTGTAAAGTGACAGGAATCGATCTGACAAAACAGGCATTTACGGATATGTTTGAGTGTGAACAGACAGAGGCATCGGACATTATTACTTTTTATGTGGTGTATCCGAGAACGAGCTGGGATTATACCGTAAATGACGAAGAGGAAGCGTATGCTTTTGTGAACGGACTTCTTCAGGCATTGGATACCGTGACAAAGAAACAGGTCGGCACACAGTGTTTTACTGTATTTGATGAACCGCAGTCCCAGAGAGAAGTGACAAAGCTTGAAACTTATACCATCTCCAGTTCTGAGTTCCGCCAGGGAGTATTAAAAGCAGTGATCGCAGGTATTTTACTTGGCATTATGCTTGAGGTTGTTTTATATACATTGTGGATGATGATTTATAAAAAACCGAAGGATGCACAGGAAGTGCAGGAATGTTTAGAGACACAGATCGTTGATGTGATCACAAAAAAGAATGAAGATGAAGAAACCTATAAAAAAGCGGCTATGTTTTTGAATGGACAAAAAGCAGAAGGATGCCTTAAGATTAACTGTCTGCCGGTCGGAAGAACTGCGGATACCACAGCATTGCGTCTTGCGATGTGCTATGCAAATGAAAAGAAAAAGACTCTGCTGATCGACCTGAATGCAACTGACAGTGATGATGCATCTTTAAGTGCCTATGTTATGGGGAATACGACAGAATTAAAGTTACAGCAGATGAATGACTACTTAGACACCGTAAAGAGAAATTTGAAACAGGAACAGGGATTTGATCTTGTTGGAAATGAAAAGTTCAAAGAGCTTCTGGATCGCTTCTCAAAGCAGTATGAATACATTCTGGTCAATGGAAGGGATGTGTCGGCAATATCCGAAGGATATCAGACGGCATTGCTTTGCGACAGTAATCTTGTCATCTGCGGACGCAGAAATGTCAGAACGGAAGAACTTTATATGTTAAAGAATACGGCTGAGATCAACCATATCCATCTGGATGGAGTGCTGGTATATGATTTATAAGAATCTACTTTATACAGGAATGCTTTTCGTAGTACTTCCGGTCTGGTTTGGATTGTTGTGGGTATGGTATCTGAAAATAGAGGGAACGGTCAGAAAACTGTGCAACGCATGGGTGCTTGGACTTGCAAGCATGTTTGCATCGGGACAGATTTTGCTGGTGCCGATGATACTTGGCAAAAGGACGCTTACCGAGGCTGTCACACTTTGGAAGATATTTCTGGTGATTGTTTCCATTGTTATCATGGTAATTCTGATACGCAGATGTGGTATCTTAGTTACAGTAGAAAATAAGCTGGAAAACAAAAAAAAGAAAGCCGGAGCATGGAAAATCATTTTTGAAATTCTTGCAGCGGCGCTGATCCTTTTGCAGGCATGGATTCCGTATCATTACCAGCATATTGATGATGACGATGCAAGATATGTTTCGGAAGAAGTTTCTGCGGTTGTGCATGATACGCTTTTAGTGGATGATCCGATCACGGATGAATATATGTACTGGGATGTCGGGGAAGTAAGAAAAGATGTGACATCCCCATGGACGATGTATGTGGCAATGTGCTGTAAAATAACAGGAATTGCTCCGGCGGTGTTTTCACATACATTTTTTCCATTTTTTATGATCATCATCTGTTATGTGTTGTATGGAATGATCGGAAATGTACTGTTTCGCGGTGATGCGGAAAAAACAGCACTGTTTCTGATTGTTTTATCCGTGTTCCATATCTGGAATTTTACATCAACACATACACTGTCGGCGATGTTTTTATTGCGGATCTGGCAGGGAAAGGCAATCGTGGCGGGATTTATCCTTCCATTGTTAATGTATTTGTTTTACCAGATCTTTATGAGTGAAAAACAGAGTATGAAATGGGCGGCACCATTGTATGCCTTAAGTTTTGCGGCAGCTCTTTTATCGGGAATGGGAATTATTATGGCACCAGTTATGATGGGATTGTACGGACTTTTAGATGGTATTTACCACCGGAATCTGAAACGTATGCTCTGTATATGGATCGCAGCACTGCCGTGTGCTGTTTATATGATTTATTATACGGCGGGGATTTAAAAAGGAAAGAGAACGGATATGGCAGCAGATTTTTATTCAATACTGGACAATTTTAAAAATTTTATTGGCGGACGTACCGGACTTTTTCACTGGTGCCTGTTTTGTCTTGCAGTTGTAATGCTGTTTTTCCTGGGAAGAAAATATCAGGAAGAGAAACAGACCGTCCGGTTTCTGGTATGGCCGACAATCCTGGTACTGTTATTTTTATTTAATCCATTATTTTACCGTTATGTGGGAAGCCGTTTCTTTGCCGGTGTGTACTGGAGACTGTTCTGGATGCTTCCGGTTTCTTTCACGGCTGCGTATGTGGTGGTCTGGCTGGTGTGCCGGTGGAAAAAACAGGCAGTCCGTATCGTTGTGCTTGTGGCGGCCCTTGGTACGATCGCATTAAGCGGACAGAAAATTTACAGTAAAGCAACCTTTACGGAGGCAGAAAATGAATATAAACTGCCGCAGGCTGCGCTGGATGTTGCGGATATTTTAGCAGGCGCAGGTGTCAGCTGGAAAGTAAGATCGGTTGTACCGAATGAACTGCTCTGCTATATCAGACAGTACCGCTGTGATATCGGATTATTTTATGGAAGAAACGTGGGCGGATTTATTTCCGGGATCGGGGATGATGAAGTCGCAATGTATCAGCAGATGTGTCAGGAAAAACCGGACATGACAGTAGTGACGGATATTGCAAAGCGCAATCAGGTGGTATTTTTATGTTTTAACCGCACAGAACAGGAAATACCGGATGATATGAAGCCGTATGGATATCACTATTACAAGGAAACCGGAGATTATGTCATTTATATGCTTGGAGAGGAATAGATGGAGCAGATCAGAAAATGGATACGGGAAAATGACTGGAAGAGCATGGGGATCATTGCGTATTATGGATACTTTGCGGTCAATGTGCTGGTAAAAGCATTTGGTTATGACAGTAGTGATCAGATCTACAAATTTTTTATGCTTTCCGGCGTGATCCTTTTGGGAATGAAACTTGTTACAACCAGATATACGCTGCGGGAGATCGTTGTGATCGCGCTGATGCTAGGTGCAGGTCTTTTCATATGGGTAATGACCAAAAAGGCGACGATACTGTTTTTGTTTTTAACGATCATCGGAATCAAGGATGTGTGTTTCCGGAAATTGATTGAAATCTCTGTATGGACCAGACTTTTTGTAGCATTTATTATGGTAGCCGGATCCGCTTATGGGTTGTTTGATATTGGTTATAAGACAGTGCCAAATGCACAGTATGTGGAAGTACCGGTGTACAGTCTTGGTTTTAGTGAACCGAATGCTGCATATATGACAATTTTTCTGCTTCTTATGCTTATGCTCTATTATTTCTATGAAAAATTAAATATATGGTGGTTTTTCGGAACATGCCTGACAGCGTTTATTTTTTATAAAATAACATTTTGCCGTACCGGGATTATTGTATTCTTTTTTGCGTGGGGGATCATTCTGTTTGAAAAACTGGTCAAAAATAAAAAAGTGAAGTTTATTTATGCACTGTCTATACCGGTTGGAGCAATTTTCAGTTTTGTTATGATGATTCTATTTAACAGTGACAATGACATTATGAAGACGATCGACCGCTATGTATCAGGAAGGGTATATATCCTTGGAAAATATTATCATGACCAAGGGCTTGCGCTGCTTCCGAGAAACCAGGAGTATTTTTATGCAAGTTATCATGGGCTGATCGATAACGCATATATGTATATTTTACTGTACTGCGGATGGATTTTTGCAATCGCATTTTTTGCGGCACTCTGCGTTACGTTAGTCAGACTCTATAAAGCAGGGGGATATAAAGAATTAGTCATGCTTTCGGTATTTGCATTGTATGGGATCATGGAACAGTTTGTCTTAAATGGTTTTATGAATCCGTTTATTTTGCTTGCAGGTGTATTGCTATATCCGACGATGTTAAATGAGATCTCAGATGGAGGAGACAATGGAAAAATATCGAATTCTTCAAATTCATAATTTTTATCAGATCCCGGGCGGGGAAGACGTCGTGGTGCGCAATGAGAAAAAGCTGTTAGAGGAGCATGGACATGAAGTCTTTACTTACTATCGCAGTAACAAAGAACTGAACGAGGGGAATAAATTAAAAAAACTTTTTATTCCTTTTACGGCAGTCTATTCGTTAAAAACCTGCAGGGAAGTAAAAAAGATTATCCGTGAAAATAAAATCGATATCGTGCATGTGCACAATACCCTGATGATGGTGAGTCCATCTGTATTTTATGCGGCATTTCAGTGTAAGGTGCCGGTGGTCCAGACACTTCATAATTTCCGCATGCTCTGTCCGGCCGGATCATTTTTCCGCAACAATGTGATCTGTGAGGAATGTGTGAATGGCGGATTAAAATGTGCAATCCGGCACAAATGTTACCGCGGAAGTAAAATACAGACGATGGTAAGCTCTGCAATCCTCTGGATTCACCGTTTTCTTGGAACCTACTATCGTGTGAATTTTATCTGTCTGACGGAATTTAACAAAAATAAACTGTTAAGCTCCTTAGATCCGGGCAAAAAGATCGTGGATCCGAAACGTGTTTACATCAAACCAAACTTTACCTTTGCAGATGGAATCGTCCCGGTTAAAAAACAGCCTGAGGAAGAATATTATCTGTTCGCTGGAAGAGTGGAGGCATTAAAGGGAATTGACATTGCAGTAAAAGCTTTTGAAAAATTGCCGGATAAGATTCTTTATGTTGCGGGAACAGGACCGATGATGGATGAGATGCAGGCATACGTCAGCACCCATAATATGAAAAATGTCCGCTTTTTGGGTTACCTGCAGAAAGAGGAGATGACCGAGAAATTTTATAATGCAAAGGCAGTCATCATGACTTCCCAGTGTTATGAGGCGTTTGCCATGACGATCGCGGAGGCATATTCCTATGGCGTACCGGTGATCGCAGGACGTGTCGGCAATATGGATGGTATGGTGCAGGAAGGTGTGACGGGTGTAAAATTTGAGTATAACTCTATTGAGGATCTTGCCAGAAAAGTCTGTGAGTTTGAACAGATGGATCTAAACAGATTAAAGGAAAATGCGAGAGAATTTTATCAGCACCGGTTAAGACCGGAAGATAACTATCAGAAACTCATCAGTATCTACCACAGCATTTCAGAGGAAAAAGAACAATGAAAAAAAAGGCAGTATTTATCACGAATATACCATCGCCATACCGGGTGGATTTCTTTTCTTATATGCAGAAAAACTTTCCGGAATATGAGTTTCATATCATTTTTTCCGGTGCAGGCATGGAAAACCGGAAATGGAGTGTTGAGATGGAGGAGATCGAACATTATCATTTCCTGAAATCAAAGACGATCATCATCCGCAAACGGTTTGATGACCGATATGTGTTTATCCCGGTAGGTGTGGAAAAGACTTTAAATGAGATCGCGCCGGATGTGGTCTTTGCCATGGAGTACAACCCGACGATCCTTCGTGCGGTACATTGGTGCCGGAAAAAGAAGATCCCGTTTATCAGCTGGACGGACGGCACTTTAAATTCCGAGAAAAATATCGGAAAAGTACAGCGCTTATCGAGAAGCTATATTATAAAAAGAGCGGCGGCATTTATCGCGAGCAGCACTGCATCGCGTGAGGCACAGATCGCTTACGGTGCTGATGAAAAGAAATGCTTTATCTCATATCTTACCGTGGATATTCAGAAATATCTGTATGAGAAACCACAGAAAACAACCCAAAATGAGGGATTGCAGCTTCTGTATGTGGGAAGCCTGATCCAGCGGAAAGGACTTGATCTGTTACTGCCGGCACTTGCAAAAACACCGCAGAATATAAGGCTCTGGATCGTTGGAGAGGGGCAGGAAAAAGATCTGCTGCAAAAACAGTGCACAGAACTTAAAATTTCTGACCGTGTGGAATTTTTAGGATACCAGGAAGGGGAGCCATTGCAGAAATTATACCGCACAGCGGATGCTTTTGTGCTTCCGACCAGGGAGGACTGCTTTGGACTTGTTCTTTTAGAGGCAATGTGTGCATCTCTTCCAATCATTTCATCAAAATATGCAGATGGTGCAAGAGATCTCGTCTCAGATGGTGAAAACGGCTATATCATTGACCCGGAAGATGTGGATGGTTTTGCGGAGGCAATCCAAAAGGCTGCCGCCGGGGATATGGCATCTGTCATGGGGAAAAAGAGTTACGAAAAGGCACATGAATTTTCTTTTGAACAGGTTTCAAAAGGTTGTATTGCGGCACTTTCGTATGTATTATCACAGAAATAAAGGATTAGTGCGAAAAATAAGCTCGATAGCTTATTTTTTGCACGGCTATTTGTTTCTAAATAAAAACAAATAGCTTTGATGGCAGACGAGAATTTGAGATTCTCGTCGCCTCTTCGCAACAAGTTGCTCAAAAATGAGGATGAATATGAAAAAAAAGATTTTATTTAACGGACTTGGAAACAGAGGATGGATCGGCGGACTTTATTATATTAAGAACATTATGTTCAGCTGCCTGCAGAACGAAAATATCATGGAACGTTTTTCGCTGGTGCTTTTGATCGATCCGGAACATGCCGATATTTTTGACTGTTTTAAAGAAAATGTAAATGTAGATATTCGTGTCTATGATGGAAATAATAAAATAAAACTGGCACTTTATGAGATGCGTCTGATCTGGTTTGGCGGGGTAAAATACTGCTATGCCTTAGAACTCAATAAGATCGGAAAACTCTTTAAAAAGAAGGGAATTTTCTGGATCCCGGATTTCCAGCACAGAACCCTGCCGGAATTTTTCGGTGCAGAGGAACTGGCTCACAAAGAGAAAAATGATCTTGCCATGACAGGAAGCGATAATCCAATGGTTTTAAGCAGTTTTGATGCGGCGAGAGATTTAGAGCGTTTCTATCCGGGACACCGATGCGCGGTCGAGGTGGTTCATTTTGTATCTTACATCGAACCGGAAGTGTGCGCCATCACACCGGAATTAGAGCAGAGCGTCCGTGACAAATTTGACTTAAAGAGAAACTATATCTATATTCCAAACCAGTTCTGGCAGCATAAAAATCATATCGTCATGGTAGAAGCAATCGAATGTCTCCTAAGAGAGGGCAGATTATGTGACTATGATTTTGTATTTACCGGCAATCTGAAAGATTACCGTAACCCGGAATATATTGATAAATTAAGAAAAATTATGGAATCAGACACGGTTTGTGCTAATATAAAACTGTTGGGATTTGTAGAGCGTACCGAACAGCTTGCAATCATGAAAAACGCACAGTTTATCGTACAGCCGTCACTCTGTGAGGGCTGGGGAACCGTATTAGAGGATGCGAAAGTGCTCAACAAAGTTGTGCTTTTATCAAACATCCCGGTACATCAGGAACAGCAGAACGAAAAATGTGTTCTCTTTGATCCACACGACCCGAAACAGCTTGCCGAAACGATCGCCCGCACCGCAGAACGTGCATCCCTGCCGGAACATGAAGCCGAATATGCCGGAGACATGGAGCAGGGCATCGCAAATATGTACCGCGAGGCGAGAGAGTACTCGAGGGCACTTGAAAGGGTATTTTTATAGGAGGTTCGCCCATGAAAAAAATGATCATTACCGGCGTAAACGGTTTTATCGGAAGATGCGCCATGGAATATTTCAGCAAAGATTACGAGATCACCGGCATCGACTTAGCCGACCGTTACTGTGAGGACGGGGCAGAAATCCACTACTATCAGTGCAACATGTCCAAAGACTCACAGGAACTTGCCAACATATTTACCGGAGTGCAGCCGGATGTGATCTTACATTGTGCCGGCAGTGCCAATGTCGGAGCATCCATTGTAAATCCGATGGCAGACTTAGACGGCAATCTGCACAGTTTATACCAGCTGCTTTTAGCATTGAAATCATTTGAAAAAAGACCGAAAATCATTTTCTTATCAAGCGCGGGCGTCTACGGCAATCCAAAGCAGCTTCCGATCACGGAAAAAGATGCCCTGGCGCCGATCTCCCCATACGGTGTGCACAAGCAGATGGGTGAGGAACTCTGCAGCTATTATAACAGGGTACATGGATACCACATCCGCTGTGTGCGTATCTTTTCCGCATATGGAAGCGGACTTCGCAAACAGCTTTTGTGGGATATCTATCAGAAATACTTAAATACCGGACGGATCGATCTGTTCGGAACCGGAAATGAGACGCGTGATTTTATCCATATTTCCGATATTCTGCGTGCGTTAGAACTGATCCTTGCATATCAGGGACCGGAGGAGATCTTTAACGTGGCAAACGGTGAGGAAGTATCGATCCGCGAGCTGGCTGAAATCTATGCAGAGCAGCTCGGAGAAAACACTGACATCGTGCGGTTTAACGGGGAGACGAAAGTCGGCGATCCACAGAACTGGCGTGCGGATATTTCCCTGCTCAAAAAAATCGGCTACGAGAAAAAGATGGATCTTACCGAAGGAATCCGCGAATATGTAGGCTGGGTAAAACAGCAGGCATAGAAAGGGCGAAAAAGAATGGAAGAGACGAGAAGTCTGGCTCCGGTAATTTTGTTTACCTACAACCGGCCGGAACATACAAAGCGCACCATTGAGGCACTTGCAGCAAACGAACTTGCAGCAGAAACAGATCTGTATGTATTTTCCGATGCGGCAAAAAAGGATGCAGATAAAGGAAAAGTGCAGGAAATCCGTGATTATGTAAAAAAAGTGCAGGGATTCCGTCAGGTGGAACTGACCGCGAGGGAACAGAACTACGGTCTTGCAAAAAACGTGATCGAGGGTGTGACCGCGATCGTAAATAAATATGGAAAAGTGATCGTTTTAGAGGATGACCTTGTCACAAACCGATATTTCCTGATGTTTATGAATGACGGATTAGACCGTTACCGGAACGAACAGAAAGTGACCGGAATCACAGGATTCTCCCATTTCGGGGATACTTTTTCCTACCCGTGTGAGTCCTATTTTAATACGCTCTCAGGCACAAGCTGGTCGTGGGCGACCTGGAGTGACCGCTGGAAATATTTTGATGCGGACTGTGATGACTGGACGGATATGGTTTCCGATAAAAAACTGCGCAAAGCATTTAATTATGACAATACCTATGATTTTTACAAGATCATGAAAATGCAGAAAACCGATGAAAAGACCAACTCCTGGGCGATCCGCTGGTACTGGACGAATTTCCGGAAACAGGGACTGATCTTATCCCCGACAAAGTCTTTAGTCAGCAATGAAGGCTGGGATGGCACCGGGATCCACTGCGGCAATGAAAAGGGACCGGTATTCGACCATAAACTGATGACAGATCACAGGATCACAGAGTTCCCACAGGAGATCTGTGAAAAACCGGAGCTCCATAAGGCGATGAAAAAAGCACTGATCCATGAGTCACAGCCGAATCTGATCAAACGGATCTACCATGTGGTATTCCGGAAAAACTATATCGGACAGGCATAGAACATTTGAATGGCAGGCAAAACAGGCTGCCTGGAAATGAGGATGAAATAAATTATGAAGATACTTGCAATTTTTACCTGTTTTAACAGAAAAGAACTGACAAAGCGGGGGATGGCAACACTCTCAGAAAATAGAGACGTCACGTTTGACTATGTGATCTTAGACGACAATAGTTCTGACGGAACGCGTGAGATGTTAAAGCAGATGCGCGATGACGGCACATATCAGATCGACCTGATCGAGGGAGACGGAAGCAATTTCTGGAATGGCGGCATGCACAAGGCGATCGAACACATCAAAAATACGCATATGGATTACGACTACTATATGCTGATGAATGATGATACAAAGTTCTTCCCGGGCATTTTTGATGAGATGGCACCACATCTGAAAAAGGATGAGGTTACAGTCGGTGCGATCTGTGGCGAAAACGGCGGTTTGAGTTACGGCGGTATCAAATACACCAAAGGGATCAAATACAAAAAATTAGGACCGGATGCGCCGGAGGTAAACTGTGATACCTTCAATGCAAACTGTGCCATCATTCCGCGTGAAATCTTTGCGAAAGTCGGGATCGATCCGTTTTACCAGCACAGTATCGGTGATTTTGATTACGGGTTACAGATCAGTAAACTTGGATATAAAATTCATATTTATCCAAAGTTTGTCGGCGAGTGCAATGATAATACACTGCAGAAAACCTGGCAGGACGAGACACTGCCGCGTATGGAACGGATCCGTCTAAAGGAGAGCCGCAAGGGACTTCCATTCCGCGACTGGTTTCATTTTCTGCATAAAAACTTCGGACTTGGAACGGCCATTGTGCGTTCCATTACACCGTATATCCGTATTATACTTGGAACAAAGACGAGATACTCCGGCGCGTAGAAAGCCGGCATGACCATCGCAATATTTGAATGAGGATTTATATGGGAACGATCTGTTTTGTGATTTTAAATTATAAGACCTGGCGTGAGGCGGCCGCATGTGCGGAGTCCATTCTAAAGACGCAGCAGGGGCAGGATATCCGCATTGTTTTAGTGGACAACGGTTCCGGCAATGGCAGTGAGGAGTCGCTTCGGGAAGAATTTGCCGGGGAAAAAAGAGTGCATGTGATCGCAAGTGAGAAAAACCTTGGATTTGCACGCGGCAACAATCTTGGCATCCGGTATGCAAGGTCTCATTTTGAGCCGGATTTTATCGTGGCGGCAAACAGCGATATTATTTTTGAACAGGAAGATTACTGTGAGAAGCTGCGGGAAATCTATAAGGAAGAGCGCTTTGATATTTTAGGCGGGGATATTGTGGATGCAAGCCGCACCAGACATTTTAATCCGGTGGCGAGAAACAGGCAGTACACGTTAAATTATATGCGGAAACAGATCCTGGTTTCCTGGGCGAAATGTAAGATGTTCCAGCTGATCAAACTGTTTCATTTAAAGAAAGCCATTGCAGGCCATTATGGTGTCGTGTCGGATGAAACGGGGCGCGATGTCAAAGATGGCAGTAAGAATCTTACCACGCGTGAGGAGGACGGAAAGTCCGTATCGGCGGACAGCCGCGTGGACGAGCGGATGAAGGATGTTCTATTACATGGCTGCTGTCTTGTTTTTTCGAAAGATTTTTTCAAACAGATGGACGGATTTTATGATGGGACATTTCTCTATGCGGAGGAGGAGATCCTTTATTACCTTGCCGGAAAATACGGCATGACATTACTGTATGCACCGGAGATTGGCTGCATGCACAAGGAGGCAGTGTCCACAAATTTTGTGATGCAGGATTTTTGTGATGCGAAGATTTTTTATTTCGGGAATATCACGAAGTCGTACCGGGTATTTTTGAAGTTGATGAAAGAGTGACAGAGAATATGGACAGAGCAGATGTGACAGTTGTATGCTGCTATAATGATCCAAAGCAGTATAAAAAGCTGGTGGAGGATCTGGCGCGGCAGCATTATGATTATACGCTGATAGGAATCGATAACTGCAGGCAGCAGTACAGTTCCTGCGCAAAAGCACTGAATGCGGCAACGGTACAGGTAAAAACGGAATATGTGATTTATTCCCATCAGGATATAGAACTGCCGGATGCAGATATGCTGGGAAATTTTGTAGATTATCTTTTCATGACGCAGGAAGAAGATATTCTTGGCGTGGCGGGTGCTGTGGAGGATGACTCAAAACAGGCCAGAGAACATACCTGTGTGTTGTCAAAAGTCCGTCATGGCAGGAAACAGGCTGTGGCAGGGGAGAGAGAGTATAGCGGCATGGCAGGCTGTGAAACAGTGGATGAGTGTTTTTTTGGCGGTCATACCGATTTCTTTTTACATCATCCGTTTGATGAAAAATTATGTGACAACTGGCATTTATATGGTGTGGAAAGATGTATGTATACCCGTGCAAAAGGAAACAAAGTATATGTATGTGATATCCCATTGATCCACACATCCACGGGCACAATCAGCAGGGCATACAATAAAGGATTTTACCGGGTGGCAAAACGATATGCCGGAGAAAATGAAGGGGAAGGAACAACATCTTTGAAATGGCTTCGCACGGTGTGTGGAAGCAGTCAGACAGATCTTTTACACAGGCTGTTGTTTTACTGGAAACGTGAGATCTTGATTCGATTGAACAGGTACTGAAAATGGAAAAAAAATCTCTTGCTAAAAATTCAATATTCAATATGGCATATAAGGGCTTTACAGCCCTTTTTCCACTGATAACGACTTCGTATGTATCACATGTTCTGCTGCCTGCCGGCGTGGGGCGTGTATCTTATGCAAATACGATCGCGGCATATTTTGTGCTGATCGCTTCTTTAGGACTGCCAAGCTATGGAGTCAAGGCGATTGCACAGAGTAATGTCAATAAAGAACAGAGAAGCAGGACTTTTTTAGAACTGTTTTTTATTAATTTTGTGGCCACTGTCCTTTGTACGATCGCATATTATTTATTTGTCAATCATTTTCCACATTTTGCAGACCGGAGACCCCTGTTTAATGTCATGGGGCTGATGCTTATTTTGAATATCTTTAACATTGACTGGTTTTATCAGGGAATGGAAGAATATGTTTATATTTCTGTGCGCAGTTTTATTGTAAAAATTGCCTCGTTTGGACTGATGCTTCTCTTTGTAAAAGATGAGAGCGATTATCTGATCTATGCACTGATCTTATGTATTGCCACGGCAGGAAATAATCTTTGGAATGCATGGAATTTAAGAAAGTATATTTCACTGGACGGAATCCGCCGCAGTAAACACGGAATAGCAGTGGACACAGGACTCCATATAGGAAGACATATGCGCCCTGTCATGATTCTTCTTGCATCATCGATCGCAACGGATATTTATACAATGCTTGATTCGGTAATGCTGGAATATTATTACGGGGAAACCAATGTAGGATATTATTCGAATGCTGTAAAAATTGTCCGTATGACATATACGGTAGTCATTGCACTTGTGGCAGTTTTTTATCCAAGGATCAGTATGTGCTATAAACAGAAAGATTATGAGACCGGAAATGCACTGATTAACAGGGGAACACAGATTCTACTGCTTTTGGCACTGCCTTGTGTTGCGGGATTGATGGCGACATCTGGATATGTGGTACCTCTTTTATTTGGAAAGGCATTTGATCCGGCAATTTCAACATTAAGGATTTTAAGTATTCTGATCCTGATTTTTTCGATTGCATATTTTCTGGGACATATTATCTTAACAGCAACCGGGATGGAAAAGATGATTTTGCGTGCTACCGTTACAGGAGCGGTGGTAAATGTATGTGCGAATTTTGCCCTGATCCCTGTATTAAAGCAGGACGGGGCAGCGATTGCGTCGGTACTCTCGGAAGTGGTTGTTACAACCATATTGTTAGTGCATGCAAAAAAATATTATGTATTAAAGTTTAGCAGACACTATATACTTTCACTTGTGATGGCACTTTTGGTAATGCTTGCAGTGGTTTTTGGTATGGAACGGCTGCTTGGCAAAAGTCCGTGGATGGTACTTTTGATTATTGTGGCAGCAGGAATCGTATATTTTGCGGTATTGCTGCTTTTGCACAATGAAATTGTGGAAAAACTGGTCAAAAAAATTAAAAGCCGTGGAAAACACCTGTAAAACCGGTATTCTTGTATGAAACGACGGTCTATGTTATAATATCGAAAAATAGGAGAAATTTGAATATGAATTCAATCATGGGAGTTGTGGTCGTTCTGATCGTGCTTAACATCCTGTTTCTTGTGACCGGCAAATCATTTTTCTGCCTGTTCAAGAGAGAGGAAACAATAGAATTTGAGTGGCTGACAGGCTTTGTGTTATTTCTGGCAGTTTTTGGGGTGATTGAACTGCCAATTGAGATGAGTGGTCTGCCATTCCATGTGTTAGCATATACAGAAGGCACAGTTTTTGCGGTATTATTTGTAGTAAGTGTTTTATATTGTGCTTATCAGTGCCGCAGGAATGATAGGTTATTGTGGAAAAAACCGGACAGGCATTTTAAGATATTACTTGTAATAATTTTTCTCCTGATTTTGTATGGGATGAACAATGGGGTAAGCGTACATGGATATGATACATCCTATTATAATGGACATGCGGCCACTGCACTGTATACGGATACTATGTATCAGTATGATGCAAGAACAGGACTTTATATAGGAAAAGAAAGCTATGTGCATGATTGTTATCCGATGCTGATCGCCACACTGGCAAAGCTTTTTTCCATGCATACGCTCGTAATCGTAAACAGGGTCTTAGCCTGTCTGGAAATTTTATTTACGACATTGATCGTCTATGAGACTGCCAGACGTCTTGCAGGCGGCAGGAAAGATATTGCAAACTGGACGGTGGGGATTCACGGTGCATTAAGTATTTTGAGCTATGAATTTGTAGACACAGCAGAATATTATTTATGGCAGAGAACAGCAGAGTCAAAATCCATGCTTTGTAATGTATATCTGCCGTTTGTTTTATTAGCTTTGGTATTATTGGCAAAAGAAATAGATAATAAATGTAACTGGTTGATCTTAGGCATGATCGTGACTGCAGGAATGGCAATGTCGGTCAGTGGTATTTTTATTATAGCGGCTATGGTAGGAATCGGAGTGGTTGTCATCATGACTGTGCAGAAAAAATGGAAATATATGATAAATACAATGTTGTGTATGATGCCGGGAATGATGATTGGAATGATTCGTATACTACAGTAAAAGAGGAAGAGAATGTTTGGATATCTTGATTTAGATTATTTTGTGGGGAGATTTTATCAATGCTGGTGGAATGTTCTTTATATAGTAGTGTATATTGGATGTCTGTTTTATATTGCACGTAAGAAAGACAAAGTTATGCTGCAGATATTTGTGGGGATGTTTCTGGCAGCACTGATAACGATATTTAATCCGCTTATTATGGAACCGTTGCTTGATAAGATAGGATGGAAAGATCGGTACATCCGGTTTTACTGGATCTTACCAGTTGGTTTCTTGTGTTCTTTTTTTGCGGCTAAACTTATTGCAGAACAAAAAAAGGGGGCAGAACGCAATATATTGCTGCTTTTTCTGACGTGTTTTATTTTTCTATGCGGGGGAAGCATGTCTGAATTGTCAGTGGATGATAATATATACAAAGTAGATAACTCTGTAGTGGCAGTTGCAGAGATGATAGAGAACAATACGGATAAGGAGAATCCGGTAATATTATGTGATGCGGAGATGTATTACTGGATACGCCAGTATGACCCCAAACTGGTTATACCAGTGACCAATAAAATAATGGATCTTTATCAATTTCAGTCGCCGGATAAGATTGATCTGGCAGAAGAGAAAAAAAGCTGGAAAAATGCGGTTTCAATGTTTATGCATGGTGTAGAAATCGATGTTGATATTGCAAATAAAATCTTTGAGGATAAAGAGATAGATTTTGTGGTTTGTAATAAGGAGTACTATTCTGATTTTTATCTGAATTATTTAAATCTAAGTTATGTTGATTCTGTAGATGGATATGAGTTGTATCGCTGTATCAGTAATTGAAAGGGGACAAAAGAAGTTGCTTTTAATTTTAAAATTTCTGGCAATGGCATTGATGTGGTACATCGCGCCTGTTGCAGCGGGATATATTGCAGAACAGTTATTGAAAGAAAAAAGAAAACGCAATCTGCATAGATATTTAATGGGAAATATGATTTTATTTGCCCTCTTTTTTTTAATAGCCCAAATAGCAATTTTTTATAAACTGACATTATCTGTACTTACGCGGATATGGATGATTGTCGTGGCACTTGTATTGCTCATTGCTATAGTAATGATGATCCGGAATCGAAAAGAGATCAGATTACTGCCGGATACATCGGAAATGAAAAACATTATTTTGGCTGTGATTGCGATATTGGTACTGAGCGCATTTAGTGTGGTGTGCGTCCCTGCAGATACGGACGATTATACAGTACAGTCTGTTCTTACAATGTATACAACAGATACACTGTATGTATACAGTCCGACATCGGGAAGGACACAGATGCTCTCTGTGGAAAAAGAACTTCTTGATGAGATGGCAGGATCACCGGTCGATGCGTATTATGCGGTATGTGTTGAAATATGCAGGATCAACCCGGCAAAGTTTATTCATCTGGTGATTCCGTTTTTTGTATTTCCAATTTACTTTTGCATTTATGCAGCATGGGCAGATTGTTTGTTTCAAAAGGATACAAAGAAAAAATACCTGTTTATGACGGTGATATGGCTGCTTTATATTACTCCTTTATTTATGGATAAGGCATTTTATTATGGTATTTTTCAACATGGATGGAATGGTCAGACTTTATTTTTCCTTGGAGTGCTGCCATGGACGGTGCTGCAGCTTTTGGGAGAAGAAAAAGAAACACGGTGTTTCAATGAATTTGGTCAGATATTTATGATCCTGACCTATGCAGCAGTGGCGCTTTCAGGTCAGTTGATGTATCGAAAGGGATTTTTTATCGTAACGTTTGTGTGGGTGTCCGTAGTGATTATGGCGGGTATTATGAGGTGGAAAAATGATAGCAGCATTTGAGGCGCTCAGAAGTGAATTCCGCAGTGCGGGAGCGGAGGGAATCAGTCTGGCTCTGGTAGGGTTTGCCATTCTTTTTTTTATAGCTGAAAAAAATCGCATCAATGAAAATAAGAATAAGCTGGTAAAATACGAAATATTATGTTTCCTTCTGATTGCAAATCCGTTTGGTTATACATGTATCAACAGTTTTTGGATGCAGAATGAATATAGAAAGATGTTTATGATTCTTGTTCCAGCGGTTATAGTGGCGGCATTTGTTGTAGAATTGACATCAGGATATCAGCATATATGGGCAAAAGCATTGTGCCTGACCGGATGTGCGGGATTTGTAATTTTAAGTATGTATTTTTTATTTACACAGCCTAAAATACAGGTGATAGAAAATCAATATAAAGTGCCGGATAAGGTGGTTGAGCTGGATTCTTTATTACGCGAAGAAAATCATGATATTAAGAATATGATCGCCCCCAGGGAAGTATGCAGCTGGATTCGTGAAATAAATGAATCGGTGCAGTTGTTATACGGTGAGGATCTGATCAATCATATGATACAGGATGATTATACATTTGAAGAGGAAGAAGAAAAAGAATTTATTGAGGAATGTAAAACAATTGTGGCAGTTCCTGATGCGGTAGAGCATCAGTTGGAAGTTGCGGAAAAATATGGCAGCAACTGTATTGTTTTGGAAAAATCCTATGATGATCAGAAAAAAATGCAGGAGGCTGGATACACATATTATGGGCAGACAGATGATTATACAGTATATTTTAGAGAATAGAAAATGAAATGCACAAAGAAAACAAGGAGGAAGACCCAGATGAAAAAAAGACATCAGGCAGGAAAGAAAATTGCCGCATGGCTTATGGCATTGAGCCTGTGTATGATGGCGGTCCCGGCAGAGCAGGTGGTATATGCAGCCGGCGGACAGAATGAAACAGAAGTGACGGAACTGACAGAGAATCCGGAAACAGCAGAGAACACCGAAGCGATGGGTGATTCTGAAACAGCAGAGAGCGAAGACACAGAGGATAACGGGGAAGAGAACACTTCTGAGGCGGTGGAAACTGACAGTACCGAAAACGAGTCCGAGACAACCGAAAATACGGAAAGTGTGAAGGATACTGAGGCAACAGAAAGTACCGAAGTGACGGAAATTTCCGAGACAACCGAAAGTACGCAGGAAGTGGAAAATTCTGAGATGACCGAAACGGAAAATACAGAATCGGTTATCGGGGATACGAAATCTGAGGACACGGAAACAGAAGAGAGCGAGGAAGTTGTAAGGAAAGACGGGAACGTGACACCGGGAAGTACTTATGCAACGGCGGCATCTATCGGATTAAATACAACTTACAAAGCAACGACATCGAGAAAATCAGTTACACACTGGTATAAATTTACGATGAGCAAGGCAGGTATGGTGCAGTTGAAATTTGCACATGCAAATTTATCGAGTACGAGCAACAGCCCAGCCTGGAAAATTGATTTTATTGCAGATCAGTTTGGCGGAATGGTTTCTGTGAACAGCGGTCTTCAGGATACACAGAATCAGACGGCGAAGATAGGACTGGAAGCCGGTACCTATTATGTGCAGGTTACCGGACGTGGAGTGCTTACGATAGGATCAAGCGATTACAGCTTTAGTGTACAGTATGAAGATATTTACTGTGAAACGGAACAAAATGACTCCATTTCCACAGCAGACAATTATACGAAACTTGGACAGACGATTACAGGAAGTATTTCTTCTACTTCTGATACCGATTATTACAAGATTACATCGGCTGCAAAAGGATATCTTTCATTTCAGTTACAGCATGATAAAGTGAGCAGTAAGCTCGCAACGGATATTTACAGTGTAGCAGTCTGCGATGCTTCTGGAAATACGATCTATACAATGACGAGCAGGACGGATGAGGAGAAAACAGAGTCTGTCAATTTCGGACTTGCGGCAGGAACTTATTATCTGAAAGTGTCGGGCGTAACATATCTGAATGCGTCTGGATCATTTGCAATCTATGGGACAAACGGAGAAACCTACAAGCTGAATGCTTCCTGGACAAACGCAGACAACTGGGAGAGCGAGAGCAATGATACTTACGATATTGCCAATACGGCTGTTTCCGGTATCACGTACAGCGGCGACATCCGTACCTACAGTGATGTGGATTATTTTAAGACAACACTTTCTGCAAATGGTTACATCAATGTGAAACTGACACATCCGGTTGTAAGTGGTCAGGAGACCACAAATATGTTTGTGTTCAGTGTGATCCGAAAGGTAGATAAAGATCAGTATACAGAAGTTTACACTACAAACATCCGCGGTGGGGATACCAGTGTTTCCACACCGAATCTCGGACTGCCAAAAGGTGAGTATTATGTCAAAATTGCAGGAACCGGAAACTCAGCAGGAACATTATTAAGCGGTACCAGTTATCCGGTAAACTATGATGTATGCATCAAAGCAAAAACGGCTGGTGACAGAGAGGTGGAGTCGAATGATTCGGCTGCTACTGCAAACAGTGTGAAGAACGGAAAAACCTATTATGGAAGTATCAGCAGTTCTTCAGACAAAGATTATTACAAGATCAAAATGTCAAAAGCCGGGTATCTGCAGTTGAAATTCGGACATAAAAACAATCAGAGCACAGCAAGCTGTTATAATGTCGTTCTTTACAATAAGGATAACAGTGAAATTTATAAATTTACAAGCACAGGAACAGAGACATCCTTTACCTCATGTAAATTAGGACTGGCTGCGGGAGAATATTATGTATGCGTCAGCCAGGCATCTACACTTTATACCGGCGACTATACGATCTGCATGACACAGAAAGCGGCCTCCGGCTGGGAGACAGAGAACAACGGTGACTGGGCTTCGGCAGATAACATAAAAGTCGGCAAAGCGGTAAACGGTGTGATCACAGGATATACGTCAGATGAAGACTGCTATCGCTTTACACTCACAAAAGCGCAGTATATCAACTTTAGTCTGGCACACGAGAAGATCAATGATGCGGGAAGAAGCTGGTATGTGACACTTTATAATGCAAACGGCAAGAGAGTGAGCAGAAAAGATGATGATCATATCTATTCCTATGCCGGCAGTACCTATACAGAGTCAAAGGCTGTCAAATTAAGCAAGGGAACCTATTACCTGAAAGTGCAGGCATTTGCGAAAAATGCGGTGGAAAAAGAATACACGCTCTGTGTTAATAAAATTGAGAACAGAAAAACAAGCGTGACTTCCGTAAAATCGACAGCATACAATAAACTGAAAGTTTCATGGAAAGTTGTACCGGCTGCGACTTCTTATCAGATCTACCGCAGTACAGCAAAGGATGGGGATTATCAGAATATCAAAACCATCAACAGTGTAGGCACCAGTTCCTGGACAGACGGCAGTGTAAAAACCGGAAAAACATACTATTATAAGATCAAGACGGTTGTTAAGACACAGAATGGAGAACAGACCAGTGGATTTTCGAATGTAAAATATGCAAAGGCGGTTCCGGCAAAGACGACGTTAAAGGCAAAAGCGTTGGATGCAAAGAATGTAAAACTGACCTGGTCAAAGGTAAAAGGTGCAAGCGGTTATGAGATCTACCGCAGCAACAGTAAAGATGGAAAATATAGTAAAGTAAAGACCATATCCAAAGGTAGTACGACATCTTACAAAAACGGTAAATTGAAAAAATCGACGACCTATTATTATAAGATCCGTGCATACCGCAAAGTGAATGGAAAGAAAGTATATGGAAGTTATTCTTCCGTTGTTTCCGTAAAGACAAAAGCAAAATAGATGTGAAAAGAGATACTCCGGCGGGATCATCCTGCCGGAGTATTTTTAAGATTTTATGAAAATTCTGGCAAGATATATTCAACGGGGAGGTTTTATGGTAAAATAAACGGCGGATGTGAAGTGTAAAAACATCAGTAAATATACAAGAGGATAACAGGAAAATGAAAAAACGGATTTTAGCAGTAATCATGGCAGTCTGCGTGAGTATGACAGCACTGCCGGCAGATGTGCGTGCGGCAGAAGATGGCGCAGTCCAGACAGAAAGCACGCAGGCAATGGAAACGTCATCAGCGGAAGAGGCAGCTGTGACAGAAGAGGCATCTGAAACGGAAAATGATGAGACGGAAACATCATCCGAATCAGAGACAACGGAAACGGGGGAGTCTTCCGAGACGGAAACCGGAGTAATGGAAACAGAAGAGACTGCGGAAACGGAGACCGGGGCAGTGGAAACAGAAGAACCGGCCGAGACAGAAACGACCAAAACAGAAAGTACGGAAACAGAGACCGCAGAGACGGAAACGGCTGAAACGGAGACAGAGGAGCCGGCCGAGACGGAAACGATCGAGACAGAAAGTACGGAAACAGAAACTGAGACTGAGACAGAAACAGTCCAGGCAGCAGAAATGAACTATATGATGGTAGAGTCCCCGTATGTCGAAACACCGGGCACCCAGAATGTGGTTTTAAGCCTTGGAACAGGGAATGAGCAGATTTCTGATGTTATTTTAAATTATCAGAATCTGACTACCGGAAAAACATATCAGATCAAAGCGGCAGGCCGAGAAGAAGATATGATCCGTTTTACCATGGATTTTTCTGAAAATGGACAAGCGGGAGAGTATCAGATCACTTCTGTGCAGTTTACACAGGAGAAAACAAAACAGGAGATCCTGTTATCAGACCTTGGAATGGATGTAAGATTTGGTGTCAATGAACAGGCTGAGACGAATCCGGATCAGGTGCTCTATGATGAAGACGCCTACGCGGATGTGGACGCAGATGTTGTTACTATGAGCGCAGATGGAGAAGTTATTTCCGAAAACACTGTGGAAAATGTGCTGGAGCAGGGAATCTCAGAGGCTGTCGCCAGTGTTGCAGATAACTTAAAAGGTGCGAATAGTAATGTGAAAGTCGTACTCGATCCGGGACATGATGGCACCCATGCAGGAGCATCCGGTTTTGGAGTACAGGAAGCGGATCTGACACTTAAGATCGCCACATACTGTAAAGAAGAATTATCTACCTATAATGGTATTACTGTTTACATGACAAGAGAGAGTGCAAGCTGTCCGGCAGGCGGTGGAGACAATACCGCATGTCTGGATGCCCGTGCAAACCTTGCAAAAAATGTGGGAGCAAGTGTATTAGTCAGCTTCCATTTAAATACAGCAAATGGAACGGCAAGAGGTGTTGAAGTTTATTATCCGAACAGCAACTATAATTCGCAGGTGGGAAGCAACGGACAGGCACTTGCAAAAAAAATATGTGATAAACTGGCAGCACTTGGATTGAATTATCGTGGAACTTTGATTAGAAATGCATCTTATGATAAATATCCGGATGGTTCTGCAGCAGATTATTACGGTCTGATCCGTCGTTGTAAAAATAATGGCATTCCTGGTCTGATCATCGAGCATGCCTTTTTGGACAATGCAAATGATTATTATACATATTTAAGTTCTGATGAAAAATTAAAGGCACTCGGTGTTGCGGATGCAACTGCAATCGCTGAGTATTTCGGACTGACAAAAGGAGCAAAGACCGTAACGCTCAATTACACGCAGTCGAGAGCGGATGGTAGTCTTAGATTAAAATGGACAGGTCTCGATAATGTCGATTATTATGAAATTTATCGTAATACTGTGAATGATACAAACTATCCTAAGATTGACGAAGTATCGGATGCTACATCTTATATTGATGATACCGTAAAGGCAGGGACAAAATATTACTATCTGGTCCGTCCGGTATTTAACGATGGAACTGCAGGAGAGTATTCTAAACCCATCTCAGGTGTGGCATTAGGAAAAACAAACCTCACAAAGATCAAGGCAAAGAGTGGAAAGAAGATTACCCTGACCTGGAAAAAGGTTTCTAAAGCAGAGGGATATCTGATCTATCGTCAGGACAGCAGTGACAGTAAATTTTATCAGATTGGCACGGTAAAATCCGGCAGTACACTCACTTACACAGATACTGTAAAATCCAATAACAAAACATATACCTACAAAGTACAGGCTTACAATACAAACAATGGCAGACAGGGTGTCGGTGCATATTCTTCCACAAAATCTGCAAAGACACTTGCAAAAGCAAAAATTACAGGAATCACATCCTCGGATGAGGAAGTATTAAAAATTTCCTGGAAAAAGGTAAGTGGGGCAAAGGGATATATCATCTCCCGCAGCACAAAGAAAGATAGTGGTTATAGTGAAATAGATACAGTATCAGGAGAAAAGACAACATCCTACACAGATGATACTGTAAAAGCAGGAAAGACCTATTACTATAAGGTCGAAGCATATAATGTCAACAGCGGTACAAAAGGATACGGCGGTGCATCAGACGCGGTGGCAGGAAAAACTGCAAAACGTACAAAGATCACTTCGATCGTTTCCACAAATGAAAAGACCTTGACGATCAAGTGGAATAAGATCACAGGAGCTTATGGTTATCGCATCAAACGAAGTACCGATGAAGATGGTACTTACAAAGTTGTTAAGACGATTAAATCCGGAAACACGACCAGCTACAAAGACACCAGTGTAAAAGCAGGAAAGACCTATTATTACACAGTTGAAACGATGGTAAAGACAGGAGACAATATCTGCTACAGTGGTGATTCAGCATCCGTGGAAGGAAGAACTGCGAAAAAGACGAAGATCAAGTATGCTGTTTCAAATGGAAGCAATCAGATTGAAGTAAACTGGGGAGCAGTGAGCGGTGCCTATGGCTACCGTATCAAACGCAGTACGTCAAAGAATGGTACTTATAATGTGATTGCGACCGTAAATGGAAAGAATAAAACAACCTATCAGGATAAAAATGTAAAAACTGCAAAGACCTATTATTATAAGGTAGAGACGATCAACAAGGTAAATGGTAAAAAAGGATACAGCGGTGATTCGGCAGTTGTGTCAGCAAAGACATTAAAAACTACATCCATTACAGCAGTCAAGGCAACCGGAAGTACTTCCGTAAGACTGGAATGGAAAGCTGTGGATGGGGCATCCGGTTATCAGATTTACCGGAGTACGTCAAAAGACAGTGGTTATAAAAAGGTCGGACAGGTCAAAGGTAAAAATACGAAAAAATATGAGGATAAAACCTTAGAAGCCGGAAAAACTTACTATTATCAGGTTCGTGCATATAAGAGCAACAGTGCTAAAAACGGTGTGGCATCTTTCTCAAAAGCACAGAAGGCATGGACGATCAAACAGGTGGTATTCTCCCAGATCACAAGTGACAGCAAAAATCAGGTCACACTTGGCTGGAAGAAAGTTTCAAAAGCACAGGGGTATGATATTTACCGGAGCGACAAGTCAAACAGTGGATTTGAAAAGATCGCTTCAATTTCATCTGGATCTACACTGACTTACACGGATAAGGGCGTAAAGAGCGGCAATACGTATTACTATAAAATTGCAGCAACTTATAAGATCAAAGGCAGTGCAGGCAGAGGAAGTTATAGTAAGGTAACAGAGGTTGCAGTCCTAAAACAGGGAAGTATTTCTTCTATCACACTCGGAGATAATAATGTATTAAATATCTCATGGAACAGTGTTGCAAATGCAAGCGGTTATGAACTTGCCGGTGCAATCAGTGAAAAAGGAAGCTATACCACGTTACAGACTTCCGGTGCAACTTCCTTTACACACAGTAATCTGACACAGGGAACAACCTATTACTATAAAGTAAGAGCATATAAGGACTTAAGCAACGGAATCCGTATGTACGGACCATGGTCAGCGGTAAAAGCAAAAGCTGCAGCGCATGAGATCATGGGTACAAGCAGTGTGACAGTCGACCAGATGGTATCTTACTATAATAAACGTTATACCTTCCCAGCAGATACTTACCGTGATAAGGGAGCAGATTCTGCGGAGGCATTCTTTAAGATCTTAAAAGAAGAGGCAGAAGCCGAGGGTGTAAGAGCAGATGTATTATTTGCACAGGTTATGTTAGAGACCGGAGGATTAAAATTCGGCGGTGATGTGCAGCCGAGTCAGTGTAACTTTGGAGGACTCGGTGCAGTCGGTGGCGGTGCAGCAGGTGAGACTTTTGCAGATGTAAGAACCGGACTCCGTGCGCAGGTACAGCACTTAAAAGCATACGCAAGTACAGATGGATTAAACAATGCATGTGTGGATAAGCGTTTCCAGTATGTATCGCGTGGAACAGCCAGATACGTGGAGTGGCTTGCGATTCCGCAGAATCCATATGGAAAAGGCTGGGCAGCAGATGCGGATTATGGTACGAAGCTGCTTCGGATCATGGATAGTTTATAAACTGAATAAAGTGCAGTAAAAACATAAGAGGCTGTGAAAAATGGTACAAACATTTTTTGCAGCCTTTTGAGCTGTTATAGAATGTCTGTCATTGAATCAGTCATTCTATGGCGGGAAAACTTGCAAAGAACGGCTGATTTTGGTATAATACGCCGGTATATATATAACAGGTCTGATGCTTTAAAATCAGTTCTGCTGACGTAAACAAAGATTGAAAAGAGAAGCTATGAAAAAAAGAAAAGGCTATAAACATTTATTGAATTATTGCGCGAACTTAATCATGATTCTTTTTGAGATGATGTGTTTTTCATACGTCTGGTTCGTTTACTATAATCCATTGATGACCAATAAATTTGGAGAACGTGGTCACTGGGGAGTTATCGGACTGTATGTTTTGCTGGCATTTTTCTTTACGCAGAGTCTGGGCGGATTTCATATTGGTTACCTTGAGGCTTCCGATATATTCAGTTCACATGCATTAGCGATCATCATGAGTGCAGTTGTGGAATATTTTATTGTCGTTCTGGCAGTGCGAAGCTATGTATCGGTGTATCCACTGGTGTGTATGTCAGTGATCGAGATCATATTCAGTATCATCTGGACGATGCTGGTAAGGAATTTATATCAGAAGCTTTATCCTCCAAGAAGAATGTTAGTCATCTATGGCAATTATCCGCCGGATGATCTGATCGCGAAGATTAATTCAAGAAAAGATAAGTATAATATCTGTATGTCCGTAAGCTATAAGATCGGATATGTGAAATTATATACGATGGCAAAGGAATACGAGGCCGTGGTCTTGTGTGATCTGCCTGCTGAGGCGAGAAACCAGATCATGAAGTACTGTTATCAGGAATCCATCCGTACTTATGTGACACCTAAAATCTCAGATATTCTTCTTAGTGCGGCAGATGATATTCATCTGTTTGATTCACCGTTACTGCTGCTTCGCAATGAGGGACTTACGATCGATCAGAGATTCTTTAAAAGGATTGAAGATATTGTGTTTTCTCTGATTGGAATTATTATTTCGTCCCCACTTATGCTGATCATAGCAGTATGTATTAAATTATATGATGGTGGCCCGGTGTTTTTTAAACAGCCGAGATACACCAGGGACAATGAAGTATTTATGGTATTAAAATTCCGCAGTATGTCTGTTCATGATGCAGACAATAAGATCACCAAAAAAGGTGATGCAAGAGTGACACCGGTCGGAAAAGTGATCCGTGCCGCTCATGTGGACGAGCTTCCCCAGTTGTTTAATATTTTAAAAGGCGAGATGTCTCTGGTTGGTCCAAGACCTGAATGGAAAACAGTGGTAGATAAATACGTTGAGGTTGTTCCGGAATTTGCACTCCGTACCAAAGTTAAAGCCGGACTGACAGGATATGCCCAGGTGTATGGAAAATACAGTACAACACCTTATGATAAGGTACGTCTGGATATTAAGTATATCGAGAACTATTCACTTTGGCTTGATTTAAAGCTGATCCTTCTGACAGTAAAAATCCTCTTTAAAAAGGACAAGACAGAAGGTGTAGATGAGTATCAAAGTAATGCACTGCGAAATGAAAGTGCAGACAACGATAAGAAGCAGGTGTGAGACAGATGTATATTGAGGGAAAAGTCAGTATTATTGTTCCTGTTTACAATGCAGAAAACTTTTTAAACAGGACAGTTGACAGTATTCTGGCACAGACTTATGAAAACTGGGAATTACTGCTGGTAGATGACTGCTCAACAGATCAGAGCAGAGATATCATGAGCAGTTATACGGACGAGAGAATCCATTGTTTTTACTGTGAAGAAAATTCAGGACCGGCAGGCGCAAGAAACCTTGCGCTGCATCATGCAACGGGGCAATATATCGCTTTTCTGGATGCAGATGATTTCTGGCTGCCACAGAAACTCAAAAAGCAGATTGCATTTATGAAAAAAGGAAATTACCCGTTCAGCTTTACCAGCTATGAATTTGCGGATGCAAATGCCGTCCGCAGCGGAACGGTTGCACATGCGCCGGAGATAGTCGGCTACAAAGAGATCTTAAAAAGTTCAACGATCGCACCGAGTACAGCAGTGTTAGACCGTAATCAGGTCGATACGGCACTCATCTACATGCCGGAGAATGTCAGGCTGGAAGATGCAGCCACGTGGATGCAGATCATGAAAACGGGTATTACGGCTTATGGACTTGATGAAATCCTTACCATATACTGCCGTCACAAGGGTGCTTATTCGGGAAATAAATTAGATGCAGTATGGGGAAAATGGAAACTGTACCGTAATGTGGAGAAGTTTTCGTTCTTCAAAGCAGCATATTATGTGTGTGTGAATACCTGGGCAGCAGTTGTGAGGAGATTATAGGAGAGTGTGATGGAAAATGTGATTTATATAATAAAGCAAAACAAAATGATTCGAGTGGCTGCTTTCCCTGTAGTAAATATGATACGTTTCTTCCGGAAAATATTTTATCGTTTTTCTTCAGATGCAAGGAAAATAAGAGCATATAAAAATATACATCAGGGAGAACGCTGCTTTATTATTGGAAATGGACCAAGTCTTACTATGGAGGATCTGGATAAGTTAAAAGGAGAACATTGCTTTGCAGCAAATCGTATTTGTAATGCATTTTCAAAGACAGAATGGAGACCGGAATATTATATGTGTGTAGATTCGTCTGTATTTAAGGACATGAAAGATACAATCTGTGGTTTAGATCTTCCTAATATTTTCCTTACTTTGGAGTGTAAAAAATATAAATTACATGAGAAAAATAAAAAAATAAAATACATTAATAACTATTATCCATATTTAGTAAATCAGTATAAACGAGTTAAGGGAATAAATGTAAGTGAGGATGTGTCGAAATTCTTCGTGGCAGGAGAAACTGTGACATTTAATGCGATTCAATTTGCGATATATATGGGATTTAAGGAAATATATCTACTTGGAGTCGATCATAAATACGCAAGAAGCAGGGAAGAATCCGGTGCAATAAAGGTGGATATGAAGGTAAAAGATTATTTTGATGATGAACCATCTAAAAACTATAATGTGCAAAATGTACAGACTAGTACTGCAGCATACAGGTCAGCCAAAAAGTATTGTGATCAACATGAGATTATTATAAAAAACTTAACCCGTGGAGGAGCATTAGAAGTGTTTGAAAGGGCGGATTTTAATGACATTTTACAAAAAGGTTGACATTTTACAGAAAAATTAATAATATGCAAGAGGTACTTATATAAGCGGGAGGAAAAAATTGAAAAGGTTTTTTGATGATACATGCAAATATTGGGAGTATGCAAAGAGAGCTGCAATATCAGAATTAAAATCTGAAGTAGCAAGTTCAAGATTAAGCTGGCTTTGGTGGATTTTAGATCCGTTGCTTTTTATGTTAGTATATTCTTTTGTAAGTATAATAGTGTTTGATAAAAGTGAAAAATATTTGGCAGCATTTATTTTTATTGGACTTTCAAGTTGGGATTTTTTTTCAAAAACAATAAAGCAGAGTGTAAAGTTAGTTTCAGGAAACAGTGCTGTTGTTTCTAAAGTATATCTGCCAAAGTATATTCTTATTTATATCCAAATGCTGATAAATGGCTTTAAAATGATGATATCCTATGGATTAGTTGTTGGAATGATGATATTATATTGGGTGCCAATATCTTATAGAATTATTTATGTTATACCACTTTTTGCAGTTCTTATAGTAGTGACATTTGGTATTAGTACAATTATGTTACATTGTGGTGTTTTTGTAGAGGATTTATTCAATGTCATAAATGCATTTTTGAGGTTGGTATTTTATTTGTCGGGTATATTTTATTCTATTGCTAACAGAATAGATGGGGTGCTCGAAATCATTTTGCTGAAATGTAATCCAATTGCAATGATAATGGATGGATTGCGTAATTGTATGATCTATAAAAAAAATCCGGATTTTGTTATGATTGGAATTTGGGGGATTATTGGTCTGACATTATCTGCTATAGGGGTACGATTGATTTATAAAAATGAAAACAATTATGTGAAGGTGATTTAGTGGTAAAAAATGCGATTGAAGTAAAGAATTTAAAAATACGTTATAGATGTGTAAATAAATTATCTATTCGGAAAAGTCTGTTTAAATTAAAAAAAAGCAAGGTAGAAACGTTTGAAGCTATACACGGTATATCGTTTGATGTGCAAGAAGGAGAAATAATGGGCATCATTGGCAAAAATGGAAGTGGAAAATCAACACTTCTGCGCGCAATGGCAGGAATTTTTTCTCCTGATGAGGGTACAATTGATTTACATGGGCATACCGTTTCACTGCTTTCTATTGGAGTGGGATTTCAGAAAAAATTGACCGGACGTGAAAATATTATACTTTCTGGAATGCTGTTGGGATTTTCAGAAAAGCAGGTCCGGGAAAAAATGGACGAGATTATAGAATTCTCAGAGTTAGGTGATTTTATTGATAAACCGGTAAAAACTTATTCAAGTGGTATGTACTCTAAGCTGGCTTTTTCAATTACGGCTGTTTTGAAAACAGAAATAATGTTAATTGATGAGGTATTGAGCGTTGGAGATGCAAAATTTAAGAAAAAAAGTTATAAAAAAATGAAAGAGCTGATAACAGATTCGAAACGAACTGTTATTATAGTTTCTCACAGCTCAGATACTATAAGAAAATTATGTAATACTGTATTATGGTTACATGATGGTAATATAAAAATGCAGGGATCTGTTGATGAAGTACTGCCGTTATATGAAGAGTTTATGTCTTAACCAGACCAAGGAGGAAAAAATGGATAAGAAAAAAATTGTAGCAATTATGCCTATTAAGTTAAAAAATGAAAGACTGCCTGGAAAAAATACAAAAATGCTGGGGGATAAGCCGTTAATTCAGTATGAATTAGATAATCTGTTAGCAACAGGAATGCTTGATAGTATAAATGTTTATTGTAGTAATGAAGAGGTTTGTCAATATTTGCCACAGGGTGTGAACTTTGTGAAACGTTCTGAAACATTGGATTTGCCAACCTCTAATTTCTCACAGATTTTTGAGGCATTTTCAAAAGAAGTAGATGCAGATATTTATGTATATGCACATGCCACTGCACCATTTATTACAAAAGAGACTATGGTGGAATGCATGAATGCAGTATTATCCGGCAAATACGATTCTGCATTTTGTGCATCTAAAATTCAGGATTATTTATGGCAGGATGGAGAGCCACTTAATTTTGATGCGACCAATGTGCCAAGAAGTCAGGATTTAAAACCGATATATAGAGAGACATCAGGAGTTTATGTATATACAAAAGAAGTTTTTGAAAAATACCATCGCAGAATAGGAAAAAATCCTTATATTAAGGAAGTTTCTTTTAAAGAAGCTGTGGATATTAATAATCCAGAGGATTTTGATCTGGCAATTGCAATGTTACCTGTAGAATTATAAAAGAGAAACAGATTATTGGAGGATGATAAATGAACAAATTAAGTGTGTTAGATGTAACGCTCAGAGATGGAGGATGTGTCAATAATTTTAATTTTGGACAGGAATATATGGAGAAAATTCTTGCTGCGCAAGAGGCTTCTGGAGTAGAGTATATCGAGCTTGGCTATATTGATGAAAAAAATGGTAGTGAGCAGGGAAGAACCCAATACATTAATGAACAGGTTATTACCAAGTGTATTCTAAAAGAGAAAAAAGACGGGGTAAAATATGTTGCCATGATGGATTATGGTAAGTTTGACCCGAATAATTTACAACCAAGAACACCAGATGGAATTGATGGATTACGTGTGGCATTCCATAAAAAAAATTGTCGTGACATTGTTTCTGTAGGCAAGACCATTATGGAAAAAGGGTATGAATTTTTTATTCAGCCTATGATTACATTGCGTTATACAGATGCAGAATTAATTGAGTTAATTGAAATGGTAAATAAAGAATTGCCAGATGCATCGGGATTTTATATTGTTGATAGTTTTGGTGAAATGCGTCCGAATGACATGAAACGTGTTATTAATTTGGTGGATCACAACTTAATTCCAAGCATGACAGTTGGTTTCCACTCACATAACAATTTACAGATGTCATATTCAAATGCAGTTGAACTCTTGAGGTTCCCTACCAATCGAAACATTATGCTTGATTCATCCATTATGGGAATGGGAAAAGGTGCTGGAAATTTAAATACAGAACTTTTGTTAGAACATCTGAATTTATATTATGGTAAAAAATACAGTATTGCACCATTGCTAGAAGTAATAGATAAAGTTATCAATCAGCTTCACTCTGAAAATTATTGGGGATATGCTGTAGAATATTATTTGTCAGCTGCAAATGGTTGTACACCAAGTTATGCAGGACATTTTTATAATAAACATATGCTTCCGGTAGATCAGGTGGCAGAATTATTAGGAATGATTGATGAAACAAAGAAAATTTCATTTGACAAAGAATATGCGGAGGAATTATATCGTCAGTATAACGAGAGAAAATCAATTAATGATACTGCGGTAGTTAAGGAATTGAAAGCGGCATTAGAAGGAAAAAAGGTACTTCTTATTGCTCCAGGTAAGAGCATACTTGATGCAAAGGACGAAATTCAAAAGTATGTGGATAATACGGATGTTTGTACGATAAGTTTAAATAATTTTGAATTTGACACAGATTTTGTTTTGACCACCAGAACAGAAGCTTATGATGAAGCAGTAAAGACAGGAAAGAATGTTATTGTTACATCTAATATTTCTAAAGGTGGAAGAGGTACAGTTAAAATTCTTGATTACAAAAGATGGATTATAGTAGATGAAAGTACGCATGATTCTTCAGGCGTAATTGCAATGAATCTGTTAAAAGAATGTAATGTTTCAGAGATTTTGTTAGCAGGATTTGATGGATTTTCTGTTAATATTAATCAGAATTATTTTGATCCAAGTTTACGCCATCCGGTAACAGAAGAACAGGCAAAAAATCGAAACGCATTTTTTGGAAAATTTGTGAATTCAGTAAGAGAAACTGTAAAAGTAACCTATCTTACCAAAACAATTTATAATTAAATTAATGATAATAAAAAGACTCCTTTTAAGTTATGTGCATTATTACAAGTGATTGGTGATGGCTAGATTTTTTAAGGAGTCTTTTTGCAAAGAGGAAAAATGATTAGACAATATAATAAAGCAAAGAGAAAAATAAGACGTGGAAAAAAGAAAATAAGAAAATTTCTGAAGAAATATATTCCCGGATACAGACAATTGCTCATGTTAAGAAAGAAATGGTGGGGAATTCGATTTGCATATTTTGAGAGTATTGATGAAAATCTGGTACTGTTTCGGGCTCAGTCAGGTAGAAGATATTCGGGAACTCCAAAGTTGATATATGAGTATATGCTTACAGATCCTGCGTACCAGAACTTTAAGTTTGTCTGGCTGGTAAATAATAAAAATGATTTTAAATTTCTGAACGACAATGATAGAACCAGAGCGTATTCTGTCGGGACTAAAAAAGGAGTCAGAATTTTTGAAAAGGCACATTATCTTATTTTAAATCAGGATCTGAGAGAATACGAGAAAATAAGAGAAAAACAGATTCTGATATTTGATCCCGAAGAGTATTATGGGAGTGCATTGTACCTGAAAGAAGCCGGGGACGAATGGATAAAAACTAAGAAGGTATTTAAGTATGCAAAATATATGTTTGCATCCAACCCTGTTATGCAGGAGCAGATAAAAAAGATCTGCGGTGAATATGGAAAGCACGATGTCAAAATTATAGAAGAATCCTTGTACATGATGGACATGATGAATGTTCAACCGGGAGAAAGAAAATACCGGAATTTTGACATACCAGAAGAAAGAAAAAAAGTACTGCTGTCATTGTCTGAAAAATTTAAAGTGACACCACAATTTCTTGATGAAATCAAAAGTAAATATGAGCATGATATTGTATTTTTGATCCGAAAAAAACCACAGGTAGTTTTGAATTTAAATGGTGAAGGTTATCAGATAGACCGGCAGGAGGAGATTGACAGTGTAGTTGAACAGGAGGCAGAAACGAACATTGAGAATACAGAGGAATGTTACGATGAGATTTTTGAATCACTGCCATATTTACTTTGTCCTGCACAGATTACAAGGGGTGAATTGTTTCAACTGTCAGATATCATAATAACAGATAAGTGTAATGAAGCACTAGAAGCAGAAAAACTTGGAAAAAATGTACTTTGCATTACAGGCACGAAATTGACAGAGGAGGGAATTGAACAACAGGCGTTTAGAATGATACAAAATCAGTATCCTGCATTTAGGCTGTATGATGAAACTGATCTGGCTAGTGCATTAAATGAAAACCAGACATCTGTACCGAAAGGAATTGCAGATATAGTTTATCCAAATATACAACCTGTCAGAAAGAATATAATAGAACAGTTTATTGATCCGACACTTGGAAGTACGGATTCTGCACTCAAAGCATATTTAAGAAGTAAACCTGCGCTTTTTTCAAGATTGAAAAAAGTAAATCAGTTTAACTACAGACTGAAAGCAGCGAGAAAAAAATTAATAATAGGTACAAAAGAACTGTTAAAAAATGCAGATTTGAAATTATTGTATGTTTACTACACGTTTACAGGCTATTTCAGAGGCAAAGGGATAAATTTTAGTGCAAATGCCAAAGAATTATATACTTACAAGAATAAGCATCAGGGAGAACGATGCTTTTTGGTAGGAAATGGTCCATCTTTAAATACTCATGATCTCGAATTGATCCAGAATGAAGTGACTTTTGGATGCAACCGTGTGTATAAAATGTTTCCAGATACAACGTGGAGACCAACATATTTTTGTATGATAGATGCACTAATAGCTAAGTATAGTTCAGAAGAATTAGCAGAAAATGTAACATGTCCATTATTTACAAATATCAATACAAGAGATTTGATGAAAGTTTTACCAAAGCACCTAATTTTTGCGCGTAATTTAGGTGAAAAACCTTACAGGGTAAGTGACAATTTTGAAGCATATTATGTGCCATCCGGTGCAACCGTTATGACATTTATGATTGAGCTGGCTATGTATATGGGATTTAAAGAAATATATCTGATAGGTGTAGATTGTACATCAAGTCTTGCAGCAGGTGGACACTGCGCAAAAGGATATGTAAATCCGGAATTGATACAAAAAGATATTGAACGTGTTAGAAAAAGATTAAATGATCCTACTTTAACAGCTGAGCAGGTTGCAGCATATTATTTTGATCAAAGCACGTTTTCATATAAAGTATTACGGGAATATGCAGATAAAAAGGATATTCATATTTATAATGCAACGCGAGGCGGAATGCTTGAAGTTTATGAAAGAAAAAATTTGGATGAGGTAGTTGGTAATAAGAATGTCAGATAAGAGAATAAAGAACATTAAAGTAATAGCTATGGACGTGGACGGTACTTTGACAGACGGAGCTATTTATATAGGCAAAGACGGAGAAATGATGAAAGCATTTGATGTGAAGGATGGCCTTGGAATCAGCCTCTTAAATCGGAGTGGCATCATTACTTCGATTATTACCGGAAGAACATCGCAAATTGTACAAAAGAGAGCTGATGAATTAAAAATAACAAAAGTAATGCAGGGTATTTCTAAAAAAGATGAGGCATTGCAGCATCTTGCAGATGAATGTTGTGTTAAACTTGAGAATATAGCATATATCGGGGATGATTTGAATGATCTTCCTGCATTGCTAAATGCAGGGTTGGCAGTATGCCCGGCAGATTCAGCAGACATGGTAAAAGAGAAGTGTGATGTAGTACTCAGACATTCGGGAGGACATGGGGCAATCAGGGAACTGGCAGAACTTATTTTAAAAGAGCAGGGAAAGTTAGAACAGGTTTTGGAAGATTTATATGGTTTGCATCAGTAGGATGAAAGATGAATGATATAAAGACAGTAGAAAATCGAAGAAAAAACAAACATATAGTATCGAATGGGTGTATTGTTGTTCTGATTTGTATGATCTTAGGCTATATGGTTGGGGCAATGCATAGTAGTGAAAACTGGAATCTTAATAAGTTCTTTGATACAGGAGATGTGTATGAACTGGGACTCAGAAAGAATGAGGCGGCAGGGATTACATATCAGTATAATGATTATTTCCTTAAAATTAATGAAGAATACGCAACTATATCATTTACCAACAGCAATACCTCCATTGAATGGAGGTACTTGTATTTTTATACAGAAAATATACCTGCAGACAAACTGGATGCAGAATTGATGATATATGATGAACAGGAAGCATTGGTATATCATAGTGCTATGAAAATTACAGAAGGGGAAAATGCAGTTGCTGTTTGTGGGGATAAAATAAACAAAATTACATTTGTATTTAAAAACGAAGCCGGAATAGAGTTTAACCTATACAAAATACAATTGCGTGAGAATATAAAATATGTTTCTGGCGGGACTGTATTGAGTGAGTCAGCTGTATTTTTCATTATATTCCTGGCTTTATTTGCAGGGATAGATTTTTACTGCAAATATAAAAAAATACAGCTGAAAAAAATACCGTATATGGAAATGATACAGCAGATATATTTAGAGTTGTTTCAAATGGTCAGGAAAAAAACAGGTAAGATATCAGAAAAAAGTCGGTCGATTTTAAGAAAAATATGTTTGCTTACATTGTTTAGTAATTTATTAATTACAACAAAGTATGGTGATTACCTGCAGAAAGATTATTACAAGTATTATATTACAGTACAGTTACTCCTGTTGATATTATGGTCAATGACAAATGCAAAATGCAGAATGCGTATAATATCGGGTAATAATCGTATGCTCAATGCCTGGGGAATTTTTTGTATATTAATGTGTATATCAGATTTTGTTGTAGAAAAAAAATTTGCTTATACAGGTATGTGGATGTTAGTTATATTTACCCTTGTATTTTTTTCGTGGAATAATATGAAAAATCCAACTCAGGCAATAGAAGAACTATATATTGTGATAAGAATTTTACTGATCGTTTCATGTGTATATTGTCTCTTTTTTGAAAAATATATGGGATTTGGCTATATAGGAATGACAAACAACCCTAATACGTTAGGGGAATTTATGGCAATGATATGCGCCATAGAATATACAGTGTTAGATGAACGGCTATATAATACAGATAAAAGATTTCTTGCCAATATATTGGAATTGATCTTAGCCTTAACATTTATAGAAATGAGTGACTGCCGGGCATCTAAATTAGTATTTGAAATATTGACGATTAGTTTTCTTGTAAAAGCAATAGGAAATTTTAAGGATAAAAGGTACCGGAGAAATGTCCTTACAGCAGTTGTAATCTTTGGAATTGCATATCTGCCAATAAGCACAGTATGTAGTTGGACAGCAGCAAATTTACCCGGACAAAGTATAGAAAAAGATATAGCAGAAGAACAAATGATTGACAGGGGAGAAACGGTATATGCATCCACACTTGAACAAAGAATGTTATATGAAAAGTTAGATGTATATAGTAGTGGACGCATAAGGATATGGCAGAATTATTTGTCTGAACTAAATCTGTGGGGACACTACGGCGATGCAGATATAGATGGGGCTGTTGATAAAAAAATAGGTGCTCACAATATGTTTATTACGATAGCGTATCGATATGGCATATTTAGCGTAGTGCCATATATTTTTTTGATCCTGGGCATTTTGAAGTATGGATTTTGCTATATGATAAAAATGCGCAGGACAAAAGGAAGTTATGCGCTGATGATACTTTTTACAGGTATATCTTATTTTGGGAGTGCTTTTTTAGGTAATATGGAGCAGCCGCTTCGTTATATGCCATGGGTTATTTTCTACATGATGATTGGCTATACCATGATACAGGCAGAGAATATGGATGAGATAGAAGAGGCAGGAGAATGAGAAAAATTTGGAGATTTTTAATTGTTTTCGTGATATCAATTGCTGCGACAATGCTTCATATTGGTGGAACTAATAACTTGTTGGATTTTCTGGAAGCGGGAAGAGTTTATGATTTTCCAAAAGCAGATCTTATTAAACCGTCCTCGACATGGATTTATAATGCAGAATCTAATGATTATGTTATTCTGGAGAATAAGGCACTAAATAAATATTTACTGAATGAGCAGGAAGAAACATGGAATTATTTATATATTAATATAGAAAAATTGAATATAGAACAATTAAGTGGTTATATTTATTATTATAATTCTGATAATCAGAAAGTGTCAGAACAACCGATCGTATTAAACGAAGGTGAAAATATAGTTATGCTGCTTGGAGAATGTCCGATGTACCGGATGGGAATATGCCTGATCGATCGTGCGGGTAGTACCTTTAAAATCTCATCTATGCAACTTCGGACTACGGCACTTGGGTTTTCGGCAAGTCGGTTTGGTAAAATATTTGTCATTTGTTTTATAGTGGGGATTGTATTCCTGGGTATATTCAATTTTTTTGAAAAAAAATATAAAAGAGAAATACATATAGATGATTGCTGTTGTGGCGTGATATATATATTGCAAACATTTTTTAAAGTATTTGGGGATTACGCTGGTTCACGGATGGGAGGCAGACTTCGCAGAGCGCAGGCCAATGATATGCGAATTTTTCTTTTTTGCTGTTTATGGACAATTATGATAGTTGGCAATATGACTGGCTGGTCAACAGAACAAACTGTATATAAGTATTATATATTGTTGTATATACTATTGATATTGTTATTGGCATTCGTATCATGGGAAAGACCGTTAAAAAGAATTACGTGGAACTCATGGCAGGCAAAAACCTGGATTATGATAGGCATGGTTATGATTATTTCTGATTATGTGGTATCGAAAGACATAAAATTTGCCGGTTATATTTTATTTCTATCGATAGGATTTCTTATTTTTGTATGGAACCAGATGAAATATTCAAACCAGATGTTAAGTTGTCTGATACGCAGTCTGCAAATCACATTTTGGATAGGATTGGCATTCTGTATTCTATTTCGTCCTACAGTTAATGGAATCGGATATAATGGTTTGTTTGCAGATTGTGAACAGAACGCAATATATGGCACCATAATGACTATTACATTTCTAGCATCAGTGTATGGAGAAAATAAAAATTATATAAGAAATATCAGCGGAGTTTTTTTGTCAGTCTGTTTAGTATTTCTGTCAAAAGAAGTGTTTTGCCAGATTGTAACGGCAGGCGTGATGGTTTGCTGGTTTTTTATCATAATATATAGAAAAATAAAGCGAAAAGATCTGTACAATTTATTGGAAATGGTTCGGGGAATGGCAATAGCTATGATAGCAGTTTTGATTATGCAAGGGGCATTGCGAACAATTCCTGTTATATTAAATCTTGATGTTGAGTGTGCAAATGAGGTATATGTTACAAATATAGAGGATGAGTATACAGAACCAGTAAAATATCAGTTGCAGGAGATGGGGCGAAAGGGAACAGTTTATAGGGAAAATGAGATACCACGCAAAAATATATGGAGAACCTATATTAGAAGATGGGGAGCATTTGGTAAAAACGGAATCAGAAAAACATCCAGACAAAAAACGCCGGTATACAATGAATATATAGGAATGTCATATAGGTATGGTATATTTATGCTGATACCGTATATCATGTATCAGATTGCAGTTCTTAGAATAGGAATAAAAAAAACGAGAGAAGGGTATTTACCGATGTACGTATTCTTTTTAATATTATGTTATATTTTGTTAAATGGGGTACAGAATATGGGAGCGTTTTATTCTCAACCGGCGATGTTTCTTTTTTTCTTTCTGCCAGGTGTTTGGTTTGTCGAAACAAATGAAGGCTGAATGACGTAAAGACCAGAGATTTCGCTTTAAAAAATAAAAACCCCTGTTCTGCCTGTGAATTCCAGGC
>ERZ773103.261-NODE-261-length-56810-cov-4.624033_pt1 | contig 56810 bp, 50 predicted proteins | sample MGYA00511118_ERZ773103 | MGnify/ENA primary metagenome ERZ773103 (study PRJEB29015, sample SAMEA2737821) | human gut metagenome | biome: human gut; feature: human-associated habitat; material: faeces | place: China | collected 2012 ... | reverse complement strand
GAACTGGAAATCGCCTTTTGAAGTTTATTTTGATATATCGTTGCATTTGACTTGACAATTCAAGATATAATTTAACGGAAGGTGTTATAATGAGCATAAAAGTAAGAGAATTTAATGAAAACGATATACAAGCCGCAAATGAAATTTGGAACGAAGTCGTAGAGGAAGGAGTGGCTTTTCCTCAGGAGGAATTTCTTACGGAAAAGAGCGGATTGGAATTTTTTAAGAGTCAATCATATACAGGCATTGCGTATGATGAAGAAACGGGTGATATTGTCGGACTCTACATACTTCATCCGAACAATGTCGGCAGATGCGGTCATATCTGCAATGCAAGCTATGCAGTGAAATTAACACAAAGAGGTAAGCATATAGGTGAAATTCTTGTGACGGATTGCTTGAAAAAAGCAAAGGAAATCGGTTACGGTATACTTCAATTTAACGCCGTTGTCGCAACTAATCAATATGCGCTTAAATTATACAAAAAACTCGACTTTGTACAACTCGGCGTAATACCTAAAGGTTTCCGCATGAAAGACGGAACATACGAAGATATAATTACGCATTATCACACTTTATAAAAATTTTTTTGAAAAAAGTGCAACCTTTTGGTGTGCTGAATTGTATTATAAGTGAAGGGAGGGGGATTAATGACAGACGAAAGGTCAAAAACAGACGTTTCATCTGACGAAGTTATACGCAAGTATTTTGATACGGTGTATAAACTTGCTTTGTCACAAACGAAAAATCAAACTTTTGCCGAAGATGTGACGCAAGACGTGTTTGTTCGATTTATACAGAATAAAGATAAATTTGAGTCGAAGGAACATATAAAGGCTTGGCTCATTCGTGTGACGATAAATTGCTCAAAGAGTGTTTTTATGTCATCGTGGTTCAAGAAAATCGTTCCGCTTGAAGAAGATTTAACCTTTGACAATCCCGAAAAAAGTGATGTGTATTTCGCTGTACAAGACCTTCCCTTAAAATATCGTACGGTGATACATCTTTTCTATTATGAGGATATGAGCGTGAGGGAAATCGCCGAAAGCATTGACGTAAAAGAATCGACTGTTAAATCGCATTTACATAGAGGCAGAATGTTGCTTAAAAATAAACTGAAAGGAGATTATGACTTTGTTTAGGAAAATCTATAAACAGGCTAATGACGATATAAAACCGAGTGAAGATATGATAAACAGAGTTATCTTGAATGCACATAAAGGTGCAGAGAAAAGACAATCTCCCCTACCGTATAGGCGATACGCAAAATATGCGGTATCGGCTGCGGCGGCAGTTGTTGTTGTGTCTGCGGCGGTTATATCTATGCCGTATTGGCGGAAAACAAGAGATGACGGCGTGATTATTGAGGAGCAAGTTTCAACACCGACACCGTCCGATATGTCGGAAAGTGTAGTTTCAAATACTGCGGATACTTCATATCCGTATCCTACCGATAGTCCCCAAACTATTCAAAATCCCTATACTCCCCCTCCCAATAACTATTCGGATAGTCAAAATAAAACGGAGAAAAAGAACGGTGACTATAAGAGTAGTGACAATGAAAAAGTTGCGGTAAATAATCGGATAGCAAACGAGAATAAATCGCTTAAAATCGAGGACAAAACCGAAATCCTTAATATCGAGAGTGAACAAAACAGTGAAAATCACGAAATAACGGAAGATGTCACTGTCGTAGAAAGTGCAATCAAGGAAAACGCAATCGAATTGTCAACAATATTTTCTGCTTTTATGTCAAGTGACAGAACAGCAGAAATCAGTACAAAAAAAGAAGTGCCGACCGAAATTACAAGCGATGAAGGCAATGCCGATACGGTTATCGGCACCGGAATGGCAATGAGTTCGGCTATGGCTACATCAATGCCGACACCTCAAATAGAAATAAACGCTCCGAGCGGTTTTGAAACGACCGATACATATAACGGCAGTGCGACTTTTGAATCAGAAAACGGCGGAAGAATAGACGTAAATTATTATTACAGCGGAAATGACGATACAGAGCCGGTGTATAACGAATATGAAAATGATGTATCGGCATATTTTACCGAAGATAAAATCAATTATAATATTTACGGAACCGATACGGGCAGAGAGCCTGTGGAAGAAGTAGTCAATTCAATCAAATAAAGTATTGAATTGATTTGCAATCTGTGATATAATATAGACAATATAATGATTTTGGAGGTAATGATTGTGAATAAGAAGATAATAGCATCTGTATTGGCTGTCGCATCTGTTTTGACTGTATCGGCAGGCGCTTTGGCTGATGATAACATTACGGTTACGGTAAACGGAAATAATGTTTCTTTTGTGGAAATAACACCTTTTATTGAAAATGACCATACACTTGTTCCTATGCGTGAAATATTCGAGGCACTTGGCGCAGACGTACAGTGGGACAACGAAACAAGAACTGTTATATCATATGATTCGGTAAGTGACGTAAGCATTACAATGCAGATTGATTCTGATGTAATGTATGTAAACGGCGATGCGGTTACACTTGAAACACCCGCAAAAATCGTGGGTTCATCAACGGTTGTGCCTGTAAGAGCAATCGCTGAGGGTATGCACAGCGTTGTCGGTTGGGACGAGGCAACAAAGACAGTTACTGTTGAAAAGGAAATCAAAACAGAGCCGTCTTCACAAATTTCAAACCCATGGACAGATTATAACAGTCTTGACGAGCTTAATGCGGCATTGAATAATGCAGAGAGCGTAAAATATCAAGTGGCAGATTTGAACGCAAGCAGTTTTGATGAGGGTAGCAAGTGCGAGGCACAAAGCTACAGATACCTTGCCGACAGTAATTTGGCAGAAATCAAATACACTTACAATACAAATGTATTAGACATTACAGTTCGTACACAACCGGGTGACGCAGACATTTCGGGTATATCGGGCGGTACTAAGGTTGAGGACTACAAAGTAGCCGATTCGGCAGTTGAAATTTACACATACGATAAAACAACATACGCAATATGGTCATGCGAAGACGCGGGTACAGTAATGAGTCATAGTGTTGCCGTAACGGAAAACGAAACTGTTACAGATGTGAATGCTCTTGTAAAAGCACTTGTAGATGACGTTGAAACAAATCATCCAAGAGGTTAATTTGACTGAAATAAAATATAAAAACCGCTTTTATGAGCGGTTTTTTTGGTGTGAAAATACAGTTGAGAAAAATGCAGCGATATGGTATAATTTAAAATATGAAAAATGAAAGAGGTATTAAAATGGTTATTTTATATGAAGTACACGATAATTTATACGTAAATATGACGAACAAATGTCCGTGCGCGTGCACATTCTGTCTAAGACAAACGAGGGACGAAATGAATCATTCGGGCAGTCTTTGGCTTGAAAGAGAACCGAGCGTTGAAGAAGTTAAAAACGAATTTTCAAAATTTGATATGAATAAGTATAAAGAGGTTGTCTTCTGCGGTTTCGGTGAGCCGACCGAAAGACTTGACGATGTACTTGAAGTCTGTCGGTTTATAAAGGATAAGTATAACAAGACTATCCGTATAAACACAAACGGTCTTGCCGACCTTATTCACAAAAAGAACACTGCACCTATGTTTGACGGACTTATCGATATTGTTTCGATCAGCCTTAATACGCCGAACAAAGAACGTTATCTTGAACTTACACGCAGTAAATTCGGTATCGAATCGTTTGACGCAATGATTAAATTTGCCGAAAATGTAAAGCACTATGTAAAGGAAGTTGTGCTTTCGACTGTTTCGACAACGCTTACAGAGGAAGAAGAAAAGGAATGTGCCGATATTTGTAAAAAAATCGGCGTGACATACAGAATAAGACCGTTCGAGGATTGATAATTATGAATACTGTTGCAACAGAAATGATAAAGTATTATGCAGGTGACAAGAAACGCATAAACCATTTTATAAAAGTACACGGCTATGCCAAAGCGATAGGCGAAGCGGAGGGGCTTGATGAAAGGACTATGCTTATTCTTGAAACTGCCGCATATGTGCATGATATAGGAATAAAGATAAGCGAAGAAAAATATAATTCTTCTGCGGGCAAATATCAGGAAATCGAAGGTCCGCCGATTGCGGAGGAAATGCTTACGAAATTGAGATATAACAAAGACGTTATCGAACGTGTGTCATACCTTGTCGCTCATCATCACACATATTCAAATATCGACGGTATCGACTATCAAATACTTGTTGAGGCGGACTTCCTTGTCAATATAGATGAGGACGAAATGACAAAAGAAACGGCTAAAAACGTTCGTGAGAAGATATTTAAGACAAAATCCGGTACACAAATGCTGGATAATTTATTTTTAACGGAGCTGATAAAATAATGTGGATAGGACTCGTATGCCTTTACGGAGTTTTAAAGGGTATAAGAGATATAATAAAGAAAAAGGCAATGGAGAAAAACAGTGCTATGGAGGTGCTGTTTTTCTACACGTTTATAAGCTTTTTATTTGTGACGCCGAGCATGAAAAACGCATTGTCGATAGATTTTCATTATATCGGATTTGTAATGATAAAATCGGCTATAATTTTTATAGCTTGGATATGCAGTTTTAAGGCGATAAAGAAACTGCCGATTGGATTTTACGGAATTATGGATATGTCGCGCGTAATATTTGCGACAGTGCTTGGAGTAACAGTGCTGGGAGAAGTTATGACCGGGCATAAGATTGCAGGTATGGCACTTGTGCTTGTCGGATTGCTTTTCGTAAATGCCAAAGGCAAGGGAGTGGGCGAAGAAAAAACAAAGCCGATATACATTGTACTTGTGCTTATATCGTGTCTTTGCAACGCTGTTTCGGAACTGCTTGATAAAATGCTTATGCAGAGTATGAACAGCGGTCAACTTCAATTTTGGTATATGTTCTTTATGGTAATATTGTATTTGGGCTATATGATTGTAACCAAAACAAAAATCGATTTCAGAACGATATACAAAAATTATTGGATACTTATTTTGAGCGTGTTGTTTGTAATCGGCGATAAGGCACTGTTTATCGCGTGCAGTAAGCAGGAAAGCACGGTTGTCGCAATGACTCTTATAAAACAATGTTCGGTTATGATTACGATTATAGGCGGACGAATTGTGTTCAAAGAAAAACGCACGCTTTATAAAATGGTGTGTGCGGCGGTTATAATCGCCGGAATAGTTTTTGCCGTTATGTAAAAAATTAAATTTGTTATTGCAAAAAAATGGTTGATATGATAGAATAATTTATATATAATCTATAATGGCATTAAGGGTATATGAAGGGAGTCGGATTATGCTGGATATATATAATGTATTAGATGCAATATCGGAAATTGTATATGTATCTGACGCAGAAACTCATGAGATTTTGTACATAAATGAGGCGGGAAAGAAAATTCTCGGCGATTGTTTGGGTGAAACGTGTTATAAACTTTTTCACGGCAAAAGTGCGGAATGTACGAATTGTCCTTGCTTGAACGGTGAGGGGCTTTCTGAGTATATTCGTGAAAATGTAATGCCGGAAAAAGCATATATTATTAAGCATAAGGATACTGTGTGGGACGGTAAAAAGGCATATTTGGATATTGCATTTGACATTACCAACACTGAAGAAATTCAGAAAAGACTTGAACAACGTCTTGATATGGAGCATATTTTGGTAAGCTGTATGGTTGAAATGCACAAGAATAAACCGTTTGAAGAAAGCTTTACAAATTTGCTTGGAATAATAGGCAAGTATTTTGAAGCGGATAAAATTTTTGTGTTCAGTTATGATGAAAATAAACTGAGCAATGTATTTGAATGGAATAACAATGGCGTCAATCAGAGAGCGGAAGAACTTAAAAGCTTGGATTCAAATATCGTTGATAAGTGGCTGCCGACCTATGACAGCAATGAAAATGTTATTTTAAATAATGTCGAAGATTTGAAAGAAATTTCTGTTGAGGCATATCATCAGGCGGTAAAAAGCGGTGTGCAAAGGCTTGTTGCGTCACCGATTGCCGATAACGGTAAGATAATCGGTTTTATTGGCGCAAGTAATTTGCCGGAAGAAAAATTTTCTCAAATTGTGACATTCTTTGACGCACTTGATTATTTTGTTGCGTCAATGGTTATTCGTGAAAAGAGTGCACGAAAACTCAGAGAGCTGAGCTACGTCGATTCGCTTACGGGCCTATATAACAGAAATAAGTTTACAGAAGATACCGAAAGAATTATGAGAGGTCGTAATTGCGGCTTGGGCGTACTTTATATGGACCTTAACGGTTTGAAAGAGATTAACGATAAAAGCGGTCATTGCGGCGGCGATTGTGCGCTGAAAGATATAGCGAGCGTAATTGTTGAGTCGTTTGGCAAGGAGTGTTCATACAGAGTCGGCGGAGATGAATTTGTCGTGCTTCGCTATGATACGAATGATAAGGAGTTTACAGCTAAGGTTACTGCGTTCAGAAATTTGATTTCTGAAATGAAGTATAAAGTGTCGATTGGTTTTCATTATTCTAAAGATTCGTCGGATATTGATGAAGTAATAAAGATTGCCGATGAAAAAATGTATCAGGATAAGAAATATTATTACAGAAATAACGGTCAGTCGGCAAGATACAGATTTTATAATGATACGTTTGTGTCATTCTCAACGCAGGAAAAGTTGAAAAAACTTATACAGGAAGAAAGATTTGTTATATGGTTCCAACCGAGATTTTCCGCAATCGACGGAGAATTTTGCGGCAGTGAGGCGCTTATCAGATATTTTGATGAGGACGATACGATTGTTTCACCTATGGATTTCATTCCCGCAATGGAATATAACGAAACGGTGCATATGATAGACCTTTATGTGTTCAGACACGTCTGTGAATATATTTCTGGCTGGATTGAGGCAGGTAAGAATATTAAGCCTGTGTCGGTTAATATATCACATTGTACGATTGTCAGACCTAATTTTATGGAAAATCTTATGGATATTTGGTTTGATTATAATATCCCGAAAGATTCGATTGTGATTGAAGTGTCGGAAGATAAGGTTAAGGGCGGTCTTAGCGATGTGCTTGACAAAATTGTGGAACTTAAAAATAACGGTTTCCATATTGCGATTGATAATTACGGTGCGAAATATGCGGACTTGTTCTTGTTCTCGGAAGTTAAATTTGATACATTGAAACTTGACCGTGAACTTGTTCATAAGCTTGAAACAGATGAAAAGACTTGTATGATTTCAAAGTCGGTTATAGATATTTGTAAAAATTATAATATTTCCGTTGTCGCCGAGGGCGTCGAAAATGAAAAGGAATATGATATTTTGAAAGAAATGGGCTGCGATGAGGCACAGGGATATTTGTTCGATAAACCGATGTCGTGGAATAGATTTGAAGAAAAATATTTGTAATTTAAAAGGCGGTACATATGTACCGCCTTTTTACGTGGTTGGAAAATGTTGACTTTATAATTTTTTCGTACTATAATATTATTTAGAAAATTTTATGTTTTAATAAAACAAAAAGGGGAACAAGCAAATGAAAAAGAAAATTTTAAGTTTTGTACTCGTATTGTCAATGCTGTGCGCATTTATGCCGGTTATTGCCGTAGCAGAAACAAGCGGTACTTGCGGTGACAATGTGACTTGGACGCTTGACCAAAATGGTACGCTAACAATTAGCGGTGCAGGTGATATGGAGAATTCTGCATTTTATAATAATAACAATATAAAATCAGTTATAATAGAAAATGGTGTAACGAGTTTAGGTGATTCTGACTTTATGGGTTGTCAGGAGTTGACAAGTATAATAATGCCTGATAGCATAATAAGAATACCAGATAATATATTTTATGGATGCGTTAAACTGGTGAATGTGATAATTCCTAATAGTGTATCAGAGATTGGTGATTGCGCATTTTACTATTGTAGTAGTTTAACAAATATAATTATTCCTAACAATGTAACAAGTATTGGCTATTGCGCATTTTGCTATTGCGGCAAACTAACAGATATAACAATAGGAAGTAAAGTGAAACAGGTGGGAAATTCTGCATTTGGTAATTGCAAGAAGTTATCAAGCGTATATATAACAGACCTTTCGGCATATTTAAATATAAATTTTGATAATAATTATTCGAATCCGATATATTATGCTAATAAATTGTATTTGAATAAGAAAAGAGTTGTTGGCGAGGTAACAATACCAGTTGGTGTAAAACAAATACCTATATATGCTTTTGCCGGTTTGGACAGTATAACAAGCATTATAATACCAGATTGCGTAACAAGTATAGGCTATGCTGCATTTAATGGCTGTGATAGACTAGCAAACGTAACAATAGGGAGCGGAATAACAAGAATAGAAGATAATGTTTTTAAAGACTGTAATAACTTAGAAATTATAAATTATAATGCCAGTAAAGTGTTTCCTGATTTATTTAGTGGCTGTACTGTATCGTCAGTATTTTTGGGAAACTATGTAGCAAGTATAGAAGAAAATGCGTTTAATAATTGTAGCAATTTAAACAAGATATATATACCGAAAAATGTAACAGAAATAGAAAAAGGTGCATTTGCTGGTTGTGCAAATTTAACTACTGTTGAATATAGCGGTAATCAATCTGATTGGAACGAAATATATATTGGTACGGATAATGAAAATTTAACAAACGCAACTATAAATTATAATAATGCACTGACCCCGAAACCAACCCCGATACCTATTACAAAAGCAACGATTACAAAAACAGAAACAGATATTACATATGATTTTGATGTTGCGACGGAAAATACATATGAAGATTGTTATGTTTATGTGGCGGTGTATGATGAAAACGGAATATTGTGTGCGATAAATCGTGTACCACTTGAAACAACGGGTAATACAAGTGTTTCGGTTGATAAAAATGATAATGCAAAAAAAGCAAAAGTCTTTGTTTTTTCGAGTACATTGCAACCGATTATCACATCTGAGGAATTTCCTTTGATATGACGAAAAAAGAGCTTGCATATGCAAGCTCTTTTAAAATTCTCTGTTTTTGATTAACCGAAGTATCTCTTTAACATACCTTCAAAGCCTTTACCGTGTCTTGCCTCGTCTTTAACCTCGATTTTAAGAATGTAGATTTTATCGGTATTTCAAGGGTTTTTTAAGCGGCAAAATTACGATTTGCCCACCGTTTGCCCACAAATCTGATTTAAGTAGGCGTTTGTTGTGTTTGAACGCATAATGCTTCATCAAAGTCCAAACCATCATACTTCTCTAAAAACTGCAATAAAGACTTTCTTGTGATTTTTCTACACCCTAATTTGATAGAGCGTAAATGTCCTCCGTTAATAAGAGAATATACATAGTTTCGGTTTACCTTTAACAATGCTGCAACTTCACTTATAGTATATAACAATTCATCAGCACTGTCAATATTTTTGTCAATTTTTCTGTCCATTCTAAACCTCCTGAATTTTGTCTGTGTTTAATACCATATATTAACAGATTTAATATAAATCTGTTAATATATGGTATTAAAAATTCTAAGCAATAACGAATGGCAGCTTGCAAGACCGCTCCATAGGAATTCCACCTCCCCGGCATACGCCCGGACTGTTCCCATTGCCTGCGACGCTTTTAACGCTCGGACTATGGCTGAACAGAAGTATCATTGTGCCGATATTGGGTTATCGCCGTTCAAGCTGCGACTTGATTTAGACAATAAATGTTTTCCGCTCGGCTGTATATATGTCATCTTTGATGATATACCAAAGGTATAGGTAGAAGCTATATACTGTGTCTTGGCGCATCTCGTCAGTGGCTCGTCAATATCGGAATGTATCCGTTTGCTCTTTATTCTGCATCGGTGTTATCTCCCGTGCTTTCTTTGTAACAAAACATTGTAAATCAGGCGTTATCCGCCTGTTAAAGCACATTTAGAAAATGTGCTTTAACAGATAGATAATGCGTCTGTATAAAGCGTGAAAACGGCAACACGCTATGTACAGACTGAAAAATAAACAGGGGGTATATCAAAATGCCGTTTTGTGTAATTGCTTTGATTATGTAGAATTTATTTTATGTTTGATAATTCTGCTTTTAATCTCTTAAGTGCAGTATTTTTTTGAGAATATACACTGTCTGCACTTGTATTAAGCAGATATGCAATTTCTCTTAATTCAATACCCTGAATAATATTGAAAGCAATTATAATGCGTTCCATTCTCGCAAGTTTCAATATAGCGTTTACATATTCTTCTCGTTCAAACATATCCGTAGTCATTCGTATTGCTACCTTATCTAAAAATTTCCTATATTCTTCTGTAATGATCTTTTCGTTAATGCAGTCCAAATCTGAATAATCATTACTTGTATTCGGATATTTTTCTATGAGTAATTGTTTTAATAAATAGTCAAAATAGCTAAACATCTGTTTCACCTCCTGACTTTCCATTTTGGAAAAGTCAGGAGTGAAACCTCTGTTAATATTATTAAATCATGTTTTAAGGTGAAATCTAAAGTTGAAATCAAAATTTTAAAAAAATTTTTTTCATCCACATTTATTAGTCCTCCACTCCTAACTTTTAGAACCAGTTTGTAGTTAGGGGTAACTTACGGAGAACGTATAGAAGGAATTTTTATAAAGAGCAATAAAAAAACATACCAGCAATAATACTTTATTGTCGGCATGCTCTGCAAAATCCTTTTATTAGGATATATGGGTTCTATAATGATACATAGTTCCGTTTTGCTGAGAGATTTGTCTTTTTTGATGCTTTATAAAAATATGGTTTTGGCATAAAAAAATACTCCTTTAATATTTGTTTGGGAGTATCACATTAATAAACACTTACCAAACAATATATATTTGATTTGTGTTGTTTATAGATTTAACAATTCTATAAAATTAGATATATTAAATCCTTTAAATTTTCTTCAAAGCACTGTAAACTGTATATGGAGGTGAACTGTCAGTGCTATATACAACCGATAAATTAGGCGAGGTCATAAAGACTTCTCGCCTAAAGATGGGACTTACACGCGATCAATTAGCAGAAAAAATAGGAATTAGTCCTCGATACTTAATGTCTATAGAACATGAGGGCAAAAAAACTAGTTATGATGTATTATTTCAGCTTGTCCGATATCTTACAATCAATGCAAACGATATTTTCTTTCCAGAAAGCATTGTGGATACTAATGAGGAAAGAAAACTCTTAGAGCAAATGATTAAATTATGCGATAAACACGAAATAACAGTTATTTCTGCTACTGCCCAAGCCCTGTTAACAAAAAACAGCTGATAGGAATTGCCACAAAGTGGCAGTTCCTATCTATTGTTTCTATACTTTTCAAGGCTTTTGGGGACCTTGGGCTGATAATATGTTCCTCCGCACATTTGATCCAAAGATTGAATGGCAACTAAAAATGCAAAAGAACATACTATAGAACTCACCTTGAACATTAGATTTTTGATCTTCATTATGTTTCACCTCCTTTAATTTTTTCAACTAATAAAGATATACTCACTTGAAAAATTCCCAAAGATAGAACGAGGGAAAGAGTATATTGCTTTACTAAAACAAATACTATAACAGCACATGCAATCAGTATGGATATAATAATACTATATTGTCTGTGACGATATAAAGCTTCTTCCCAGATAGGATTATTTTTATGTACTATAGGTGCTAATTTCAAAATTATAATAAGCGATGGTACTAACAATCCTGATATAATTATTGATAGTTCTGTTGTAACAGTGCTTATAATAAGAAGTATTAAAATATAAGCACCAATTGTCATGATAAAACATCTTTCTGGTGTCTTTGCATGATATCCACCAGTATGATGCCTTAAAAAAAAGACAGAAGCAACGTATAATATTGTTTCTTTAATCTTACCGCTATATATCATTATTAAAAAAATAGCGCTTAAATTTAATATTATACTCAACATAAGCTGGAATCCATATATATATGAATCAAGCTCATTATGGGATATTATATTTTTTTGAGTAAAAAACAAAGCTATACTTTTGGATAAGTGATTAATCATAAAAATCATCCCTTCTCCAAGAGTATAGCAAGTTAAATTTAAAAAAGCTACAAAAAAGAGTGAATACATTAAATTTTAGCGTGAATTTTTTTGAGAATTATCCATTAAGATAATTAGGGTCGTAATTCCGTCCTTATATGAAATTTTTAGATATCCGTTATATTTTTTTATAGTCTGTTTAATACTCTTTAAACCGAAACCGTGTAATGCAGTATTTTTCTTTGTTGTCAAGATTGTATTACCTTTTATTTTGATTGGTAAAGAAGAGTTTTCAATTTGTATTTTAATATGCTGTTTATCGGAAGCTATATCAATTATAATAAATTTTTCTCTTGTTTTATAACATGCTTCTATAGCATTGTCAATAGCATTAGATAGTATTGTACTCTTATCAGCAGCTATAATATTTAATGGTTCGGTGATACGATTTACTTTGACAGTGTATTGTATTTTAGATGCTGCAGCTTTTTTGCATTCTAAATTTAAAATGGCATCAAGTACCGTATCATTTGTATAAACAATACCGAGAGGTATAGCAGTTAAATCTTTTAAACTTTGTGCAAATTCTTTTGCTGCAGGCATATCATTAGAAACTATATTATCCATGATTTCCATATGTTTGTTAATATTATGCTGCAATATGCGTAGTGTTGTTTCATTATTTTCTAACAAACGGTAGTTTTCTTCTTGTGCTGCTATTAATTCTTGCGCCGCCTCTAATTGTAATTTTGAAGAATAGCTATCTATAAATTCAAATACAACAGTGTTAAAATACAATAATCCTAATACGATTATAAGAAGTAAAATTATATATTTTATACTGTGTATATTTGCTAACAATATAAGAGCATCAGTACAAATAACAATAAACAGGCTAAATAAGGGAAATAATAGTAACATTATCCAATATTTTAAAGACAGTGTGGTTTGCCTTTTTCTTATAAATAGCGAGACAGAATAAATCATAACAAAATTTAATATCAAACTTATTACCATACCTAAATATCGCTCTAATCCTGTTGGACTAGAGGTACTATATGTAATATTTAAAATGGAGGCAACAGTAAATCTTGTAAGCATATCACAAACAATAAAAATTACAAAATATATTGATATCATTATGGCTTTGCGTATAGGTGAGCCATCAAATAATATTATCAACAAAACGATCCAAAGTGCAAAGGTTATGCCAAAATTTATGTAAGTAGGAATATGAGCAAATGAACGTAATATATGTATCATTGAAATTGTTGTGATAGTGGTATAATTTATCCATCTTTTTTGCATTTTTGTAGATAAAGTTTGTTTGAAAAAAAATAAAACAATAAATATTTCCAATATGGCATTTGAAATTTCTATAAAAACACTCATGGGCTCACTCTCCTACTAAAATCTCTTTTAAATAGCAATCTTCGGCTGACTCTTTATAACGGATACCAATGGGAACAGTTGTATGGTTTTGGTCGTCTAAAACAAAAACACTATCACTCCGCATAATATATACATGGTGCAAATTAACCATGTAGCTCCGATGACAACGCAGAAATCCGCAATCACTCAATTCATCACAAAAATCTTTCATTTGTCTATAAAGTTCAAAATTGCCTTTTGTTGTATGTAAAGTAATCACATGGTTAGATATACTTATATAATAAATATCCTCTAAAGAAGTACGGAAAGAATATCCATTATATGTGCCAGATATTATTTTCTGCCTTCTGTTATACTCAGCAAAAACTTCTTTTATGCGCTGCCTAATCAGTTCTTCTGGCTCGGTTTTTAAAATATAACGAAAAGGTTGATATTCATAACCTTTGATAGCATATTTGTTATAGTTAGTAAAAAAAGAAATAATACATTTTTTATTATTATTTCTTAAAGCTTTAACAAATTGAAAACCGCTTGTATTATTATCAAGTTCAATATCCAAAAAAGCTATATCAAAAATTACATTTGAGTTAATAAATTCATCGACTGACTGATATGCAAAAATAGTACAATTATATTTTACTATTTTTTGTTCTAATTTTTGTAAAGAAACTTTGTCATCATCAAATAATAAAACATTCATAATGCATTTCCTCTTTCTATTGTTCAATAAGTTTTTCCAACGAAATTATAATATTGAGAATAAAAGTTTTTTCTTCCTTTGAACAATTTCTTAAATGATGAAATATTTTTAGTTCTATATCATCAAAAGTGTTTTTATCAATGCTTTTCACTTCATTCCCTAATATATAATCCAAGGAAAGAGCCAACTCTTGTGAAATAGCAACAAATGTGTTAATGCCTGCTTTTCTTGTTCCTGATTCTATTTGAGAATAAAAACTAGGAGTTATATTGATTTTTTCTGCTATTGCTTCTTGTGTTAATCCAAGAGTTTGGCGTTGAATACGAATTTTTTGGCCCGATTGTTTATAATTAATCATTTTAATCACCTTATTAAATTCATTCTAAGTATAGTGTTTGCTTTTTGTACATATTTTACATTAAAATATAAGAAAAAATAATAGAATATTAGCAAATATATTACGTTGCTTTCAGTCGATTTGTGTAGTATAATAAAAATTAACGTCGAAATATAATATATATACTCCTTTTTGTTGATAAACTTAATTAACATATTGTATTATACACATAATAAATCACTAAAGTATAAAAAATACTGAATCATTTATTCTAAGTTTGTGCTTGAAGAGTTTATAGGTCTCTTAAAAACCCAAATAAAATTGATTAAGGTGTATTATGTATTATGAGTAAGATTTCAGCTATATATTTCAGCAATAATGAAGAACACGGTTTGGATGTAGGATATGGGATTTCTGCATTACAAAAGTGTGATTATAATTTGTCTATACATAAAATCAATAAAGATAATATAAATCAAGAGATAGAAAACATATCTTATGAAAATCCTAGAATTGTGATAATGTTTTCAGCCTATAATTATTATGACCTAATATCATCAGTAAGTTCCCAATTAAAACTGCAATTAAATAATGTTCATATTGTTATATGTCATAGTATTGCTTCATGTTTAGCGGAAAAATTACTAAAAGATATAAGAGATATTGATATTGTTGTTATAGGGGAATATGAAAAAACATTAGCAGAGCTATCATTTTATATTTTAAATGACTTAGATTACAGACATTGTAAAGGAATTGCTTTTTTAGAAAATGAAACATTCATAAAAAATGATAATCAAGAATTTTTAGATGTTAATAAGATTTATTATCCTGAAAGAGAGCACTTTCAACCAGACATAAGGTTTTTTCACATTTATGGTTCTAGAGGATGCGAAGGTAAATGTTCATTCTGTTATAGAAACATCTTATACAAAACTTCTGGACATGAAATTTTAAGATTTCGGGAAATAAAGAATATTGTTGCAGAAATAGATTGTCTTGTGAAAAAATATAATTGTAAATTAATTAGCTTTTCGGATTCAACATTTTGTTCTAAAGATAATATAACAGATAGGTTAGAAGAATTATACTGTAATTTAAGACAAAAATCATATTGGATTCAATTCTCAATTAATTTGAGAGCCGAACAGATTACAACAGATACTTTACCTGTAATAAAAAAATTAAGAACTGTTGGATTAAGCAACATATTTATTGGTATTGAAAGTTTTAATGACAATGATTTAAGGTTATTTAAAAAAATATCAAATTCTGAAACAAATATAAAAGCTATTAATCGATTAAAAAATATTAACGCAAATGAAAACGATTATAAAATAAAGGTTGATTATGGTTTTATCAATTTTAATCCTTATACAACAATAATGGATTTAAAAAATAATTTATATAGTCTCAGGAAATATTGTATTGACATAAATCCATATATTCTATCCAGTAAGGTAAGTTTAAATTATTTAACACCATTAACTAAAATTGTAGATAATGATAATCTATTTATGAAAAAAGTAAAGGATTTTACTGTTAAAGAATTAATGGAAAGATCTTTTGAATATAAATTTATAGATTCAAAGGTTCAGGAAGTATATACAATTTTTAACATCTGTGATAAAAGATTAAAACTAAAGAATGCAAATGGAATAGAATTTTTAAGGAATAGATATTGTCATTTTTATAATTATGATATGACTATAATAAAATTTGATGAAATATATCAAAAATGGATTAATGCAATTGATAATTTTTCTTATAAACTATTTGAATATATTCTTTTAAGTGATGCAAGATATGACAATAAATTGTCTACTGCACTTTCTATGTGTGACAAATTTCATAATGAGTTTGACACTATCCATAGTCAGCTCAAAAAAATACAACAACGTATAATGATACAATTAAAAAAAATAGATGAATTGAATTATTATAGAAATTCTTTATAATTAAGTAAAATAAAAAGAAGGATACAAATGAGTAACATTAGAATTGCAATTATTGATTCTGGCATTTCAGAAAAATCCGAGTGTTATAATCATATAATAGAATCTTATGTGGTTGATTATACTGATAATATTTATTCTATGCAAAAATGCAAACCGGTAGACTATATTGGTCATGGAACAGCAGTAGCACATATCCTATTTAATAAAAATACTGAAATTGATATTATATGTATAAGAATATGTGAAACAAATATGGTAATAAATGAAGATGGTTTGATATTTATACTGAAATATATTTATGATAATCTTGACGTGGATATTATAAATATCAGTGCAGGTATAACGTATTTAAACAATTATCATGAATTTGAAAAAATTTGTAATAATTTATATGAAAAAGGGATTTATATTGTATCAGCTTTTGATAATGATGGGGCAATTTCTTACCCTGCAGCATTTGATAATGTTATTGGTGTAGATACAAAAGATGAATACAATAATAAAAAAGATATTTATTATGTAAAAAATAGCATCATAGATATTCTAGTACCCAACATTTTTTATAGAACTGTTTGGCTAGATAAAAAAACGATTATAAAAGGTTCAAGTTTTGCTTGTGCATATATTACAGGTATATTATCTCAGTATATAAAATCATCTAATCCAAAAATAAAAAAAGAAGTAATATTAAAAAAAATATCTACCAAACAAATTTCTTTAAAAAAGACTACAGAAATAAAATCTCCCAATTTACAAATTAAAAAAGCTATTGTTTTACCAATTAACAAGGAAAGCAATGCTTTACTTAGATTTAAAGACATGCTTAATTTTACAATTGCGGGAGTTTATGATGAAAGATTATCTGGCAATATTGGAAAAGAATTATTCGGTTTTAAAATAAAATCAATTGATATGATTCAATGGGATGATGACTTTGATACAATTATATTATCGTGTACATCTGCTTTATCATCAATAACAAAACACAATTATGATGACTTGATTGTAACTATGGCACAGAAATATAATAAAAAAATATATTCATTTGAAAACTTACAGTCGTCTTATGGTGGGATTTTTTATCCAAATATTTCATCAGCTATGATGCCCTATATGAATAATTTTAAATTGCATAGAGTAAATATCCCTATTGTAAGTGTATTTGGAACAAGCTCGAAACAGGGTAAGTTCACACTACAACTACATTTAATAAAAAGACTAAGAGAACTAGGATATAATGTTGGTCATATTTCTACAGAACCATCAGGATATTTATTAGGGGCAGATTATGTGTTTCATTTTGGATATCATGCAAATTTAAATATCCAACCATGGGAATGTATTTCAATACTAAATAATATGGCTTGGCAAGTACAACTAAAGAATAGAGATATTTTAGTTACTGGTTGTCAATCCGGAATATTACATTATAACAATTCAGGAATAGATGACTTCGCTATATATCAATACGCGTTTACTTTGGGAATTATGCCAGATTTCTGTATTTTATGCATAAATCCGCATGATGCCATGGATTATATCAGTAAAACAATTAATTTTATAGATTCTATTGATGAGGGTAAAGTGAAAGCGTTGGTAATGTTTCCACAAAAAGCCGTAGATACAATATCAGGAATCAAATATAAAACTTATGAATTATCTACATCAGAAATAAATACTACTAAAGAATATTTATTTGAAAGGTTTCATATCCCTGTTTATACTTTAGGAAATGCTGCAGATATGCAAGAACTATGTAATTTAGTTATTGATTATTTTAGTGCAGATTAGTACCATACAGGGTGTAATTTAGAGAAGGAGAATTTATATATGGAAAAGTTACAAAAAATACAAAATTGTTTAGAAGAGAATGGTATAGAGGTGCTTAACGATGGCACTTTAGATAATGTTGATTCAATTAGTTTTATTTCTTCTATTGTCAGTCTTGAGGAGGAATTTAATATAGAATTCCCTGATGAATATCTTCTAATTGAAAAAATGAATAACATTAACAATATATGTCTTATTATTGAATCATTATTGGGTTCATAATCTACATAAAATCCGATAAGATTATCACTTTGATACAAAGAAAGGAGGTGTTATTATGAAAAAGCTAGTAAAAAAAATACCACAAAAGAAAAATTTAATTACATTTTACATGGGCGAATGCAAGAACAGCGCTTGCAACGGTAAATAAACTGTAATTAATTTTTCAAAAATCAAGCAATAACAAAAATATTTTTGTTATTGCTTGACATTTTAATATTATAAATTATAAATATCGTTTATTTTGACTTATTATTTGATTTGATATTAATATACCGTAATAAATGTGTATTGATGAATTAATATTATAAAGAAAGGAATTAAATATAACCAATCATTATTAAAGGTTATATGGTATTGTATAACAATGGAAAGTACAAAATCTATAAATGTTTGTTACGCAAAGCATATATCATGGGCATTACTAGGAGAGGATTTATTTATTTTTAATGAAATAACAGATAATATTTATTTATTTAGAGGGTTATATAAAGAGTTTTGGTTAGCAATACAAAATAATAATAATTTAAAAAATATTATAGAAAGTATTTCTCCAAAATATAATATAGATTCTAGTAAAATAAAGAAATGTATGACGAGATTTATAGATAATAATTTAATTGTCTGGAGTTGTGTATAATGAAAAATGAATTAATACAAAATTATTTTTATAATAAGGCAATCTCAGAAAATAAACCCGTTGGGGTTATGATAGAATTACTAACTAAATGTAATTTAAGATGTAAGCACTGTTATTTGCCAACACATATCGAATCAGGTTTTGAAACAAATTATATAAAAAAACTTTTGTGTGAACTTCGCGAATTGGGCATAGTAAATGTATCATTTACAGGTGGAGAAATTTTTTTGCGTGAAGATATATTTGAACTAATTAAAACAGCACGAGATTTACATATGAGAGTTTTTCTCCTGAGTAATGCTACTCTTCTTACTGAACAGAAAATAAAAATGTTATCTGAATTATATATTACTGAATTTTCCACAACTATCTTCTCTTTAAAAGAAGAAATTAATGATTTTATAACAGAACAAAAAGGTTCTTTAAAAATTATATTAGATAATTTACAATTATTAAAAAAATATAATATTAAAGTTCAAGTAAAGACACCATTAATGGATATAAATTGTAATGACTTAAATGACATTGAAAGATATTGCAAAAAAAATAATTTTGCTTTTCATGTTTCACCTATTATATTTCCTAAATTGGATGGTAATGACGAACCACAAAAAATGATGATGAAGCATAAAGATTTATTAAAAACATTAAACAAAATAGATCAAGTAACAAGAAATACACATTTGCATACAGATAATATTCCCTGTACCGCATTACTCCATTCATTTGCTATAGATTGTAATGGAAATGTATTCCCTTGTAACTCTTTTTTCTATAAAGTGGGAAATGTTTATGATAATCCAATAAAAAACATATGGTATGATTCTAAAGAATTAAAATTTATAAAGAGTATTAGAAACACCGATTTAAAAGGATGTATTTCTTGTGAATACAGTAGCCAATGTGATAGATGTCCGGGAATGGCATTTTTGAATCATCAAGATGTTTTTTCGTGCGATGAATACTCTAAAGAATTAGCCAAAATTAGATTATCAAAGTATTGTTAATAAATTTTAATTACATTAATTTATTGGAGGGGAAAAATGCTTAAGCCAAAAAATTACAGAACACTGGATTTTATTATAATATCATTTAAAGCAATGCCGTTTCAAACAATTTTATCTATATTGAATATAATCATAAGCTCTCTAATACCAGCTTATGAAACTATTGCTATTGCTAATTTTATAAATACAGCGCTGGATATATTTAATGGACAAGTTGGATATACATCTATTTATTTGCCGTTAGGATTAATAGCTCTTTCAATAATATATAAAAATATTATCCCTTCTATTACAAATCTTATAGATTTATCTGGCAAAAATAAACTTAATACTAAATTAAAACAGGAGATAATTTTAAAAAGAGCAAAATTAGAATATAAACATATAGAAAACAAAGATACATGGGATCTGATTAATAGAGTTTGTACAGATCCTACGCAACATATTTTAGACGGATTTAATAATATATTAAATGCTGCAAATCTAATTATACGCTCCATATCTTTGCTTTTTATTGTAATGTCATCTGCTTTTATAAGTGGTATAATAATAATCTTAGTAAGTATTCCCTTATTTTATTTGGCAATGAGAACTGGCAAAAAAAATTATCAAATGGGAATAGATGCAAAAAATATACAAAGAAAATATAACTATCTTTCTACCATTTTAACTAACCGAGAATATGCTGAGGAACGAAAATTATTTGATTACGGTTCTACAATAAGTGATAAATATTCAGCACTTTATGATGAATCAACAAAAATTGAAAGTAAGATAGAAATAAAAAGTTATGCAAATATGAAAAGCGGATCTATGATAACACTATTGATAGTTATTATAATTGCTGCACTACTTCTATCCCCTCTTCATAGAGGAAAAATAACAATAGGTTTATTTATAGCGCTTATTAATGCTATTTATGGATTAGTACAAAATATGTCTTGGCAATTGTCCACTACAATGCGAGACTATGCAAAATTAAAAGAATATCTTAAAGACTTATCTAAATTTACAAAGTTAAGTGAAAAAAAGGATGCAAATGTTTTACCGACATATAAGAATGATTTTAAGTTTCATTCTTTAGAATTTAGAAATGTTAGTTTTAAGTATCCTGAAACAGATAAATATATATTAAAAGATTGTTCGTTTATATTGACGTCCGATAAAAATTATGCTTTTGTTGGTATAAATGGTGCCGGAAAAACTACAATTATTAAACTCTTGATAGGTATGTATGAGGATTTTGAAGGTGATATATTTATAAATAACAAAAATATAAGAGAATATACTTTTGGTGAAATAAAAGGACTAGTTTCCGTTGTTTTTCAAGATTATGCCAAGTATGCATTAACTATAAAAGATAATATTTCGATAGGAGATCTACAAAAAAAATTAGATTATGAGAAAATAAATCAAATTATAGATAAACTGGAATTAAAAGATATAGTAAAGCAAATGAAATATGGATTGGAGACATATCTAGGGAAGATAGATGACGATAGCCAAGATTTATCAGGAGGTCAATGGCAAAAACTTGCTTTATCTAGATTATTGTATTCTTCTTCAGAAATAAATATTTTAGATGAACCTACTGCGGCTCTTGATCCGTTAGCTGAAAGCAAAATATATGATTTGTTTAGTAAAATAAATTCAGAAAAATTTACAATTTATATAACCCATAGATTGGGAGCAGCCAGAATGGCGGATGAAATTTTAGTTGTAGATAACGGACATATTGTTGAACAGGGTTCACATGACTATCTGATATCTTATAAAAATGGTAAATATCGTAAAATGTTTGAAAGTCAAAAATCTTGGTATGAATAAATAATAAATTTTATAATAAAGGAATAATACATAAAATGAAACGTAAAAACAAAAATAAAGGATTTATAAAAAATAGTATTGAAGGAATTAAATTAATGTACAATTCCAATCCAAAAATGCTGTTAATATATATAGTTTTTGTAGCACTTCATGGATTATCATGGGTATTACAAGTGATTTTTATGCAAAAATTTTTTGATGCTGCTGAAAATTTTGCAATACATAAAATCAATTTTCAAAATATTCTATTGGCATTGTTAGCAATGGGCATATCATATGCATTTTGCCAATTAATGAATGGTGTTGATAATTGTTATGCCCTAATTTTAAATATGAATGTCGGTAAAACGTTAAATAAGTTAATTTATAAAAAGGTTTCATCATTAAATATTATAGAATTCGAAAATACAGAAAGATTAAATTTTATAAATATGGCTATTAACGGTAGTAAAAACTTAGTGTGGGTATGTGCAACATTATTAGATACTATATTTTTCTATTCTGTATACTTTTTATTTATGGCATGGTACTTATTTAAGCTAAAACCAATATTAGGTATAAGTATTTTAGTGATTTTTATACCATGTATTCTATCTAAAACTATACAGTCGCTTACTTTTGAAAAACTAGAAGATAATTCTGCACCTCTTAGGAGAAAATGTGAATATTATGAAAGATGTATGACAGATAAAGAGTTTTTAAAAGAAACAAGGTTATTAGGTGCTATTAAATTTTTTAATAACTTGTATAAATCAACTTTAGAAAAATTAAATCATTTAATATTCATAACTCATGTAAAAAAGCATCTATTGAATTTAGCATTAGATATTATTACTGTAATTGGTTATGGTATTGTTATATATATGTTATTTATAAATGTGATGAATAGGAACATATCTATTGGAGCCTTTACAGCTGTTATCACCTCTATTAGCAGAATTTATAGTTTTATGAGTGAGTTGATTTCAGAACGACTAGAATGGGCATATGAAAATTTATCTACAGTCAAAAATTTTTTTGATTTTATTAATGAAAAAAGTAATAATGAGCAATATTTAACTATACCTGAAAATTCAGATATACGCGTTGAAAAAGTATGTTTTAAATATCCTATGAGTGATAAAAAAGTATTAGATAATATTAATTTAGTAATACCTAATAATCAAATAATAGCTATTGTAGGAGAAAATGGTAGTGGAAAAACTACTTTATGTAGACTAATAATGGGACTATATGCTCCATCTGAAGGGGAAATATATTATAATAATGTTTCTTCAAAAAAATTGAATTATAAAAATATATCCGCAGTATTTCAAAATTATTGCAAATATAATATGACTTTGTCGGAAAATATAGAAATTGCTCAACCTGAAAAAGATTCAACAAGCTGCATCTTAAATGATGTTTGCCAACAGGCAGGCGTAAATTTATATGATGAATCTTATAAAAATGGATTTGATACTATGCTAGGTAGAGATTTTGGCGGGACTGAATTATCTGGTGGACAATGGCAGCGCATAGCTATTGCTCGTAGTTTGTTTAGAGATAGTCAACTTATTGTTTTGGATGAGCCAACGGCTGCAATTGATCCTTTTGAAGAAACTCGTCTTTATAATAATTTTATCAATCTTTGTAGAGATAAAACTGCAATACTTGTTACACATAGATTAGGTTCAGCTAAAATTGCGGATAGAATAATTGTAATGAAAGACGGTAAAATCATACAAGATGGAACTCATGATCAATTAATACAGATAAATGGAGAATATAAAACTATGTATAATGCTCAATCTAAATGGTACACAGAATAAATTTATACTAAAACAAAAATATATAAAAATATTTACAAAGTAAATATGATGGAGGATTGTATGAATAAAGATATATTTGTGGAGTCATATGAATTACCTATAGATCAACCTATAGTAAGTTCCAATTCGGAACATGGATATCTCCTCTCTGGAGTTCAAACCAACAAAAAAGCATGGGAATGGATTATGAATAATTATATACATCAGGTTTTAGTATTTTGTCAGACTAATTATGATATGGATTTCTTTCCAATGTCCAATCATGCGATTTGCCCATGCATAGATTACCAAAGAATATCTAAAGAATTGATATTAGAAAAATGGAGTTCCGCTGTTGAGTTTTTAATAGAATCCATTTCCAAAGAAAACTACGTTTATGTTCATTTGAATTGGTATTATTTAAAACCTAGTAGCGATTTTAAGATAAATCATCATATGCATCCAACTTTAATATATGGTTTTGATAGAAATCAAGAGTTATTTTCTGTAGGCGATTTTTATGACAATGGGAAATTTACATTTACTCAGGTTCCTTTTGCTGCAGTAGAACAAGCTTTTAAAAATAATGAACAAAACAAGAAAATGACATTTACAAATATAAGATATAATTCGGCATATGATGCTATATTGTATAAGAACAGAAAAGAGTCTAATTATGACTTCGATAAAAAGATATTTGTTAATGCCATTTGTGATTATCTTAATTCTGTGGATATATCAAAACATTATGGTAGAGGTGATTATTTTTTTTATCAAAGAAAATATGAAACATTTTCAACAACGTTTGGTCTAAAATCTTATAATATGTTATATGACTTTTTATTATCAGAGCCGTTAGACTATGTAAAATATAAAATAATTACTGTACCTATAGAAAGAATAACGTTGATGATTAAACGATTAGATTTTTTACATAAAAAAAATATGATAAAAAATGTTCAAGAATTGACGGACAAGTTTGTTGCTATAAAAATAAAGTTAGAAATAGTAAAAGGATTAATTGTTAAATTTAATCTAACCCCCAAACATGAATTAATGGTAAAGATATGCAATTTATTATTGGTTATCAAAGATTTAGAAAGTAATGCTTACACAATGCTATTGGAAAATATTTGCAATTAATTTTTGCTAGAAGTTTATAAAATAAATTTAATAAGATGGATTAGAAAGAAATGAACAAAAGAATAGGTATTATAGGAGATAATTCTCCAGAATATGTGAGTATTCTGTTAGATATATGGAAAGAACATAATTGTGCGGTTATTATTGATTGGAGAATTCCTTTCAATAAAATACAGGAAATGCTTATTGATGCAGATGTACATAAATGTTATATATCAAAGGAATTACTTGAAAAAAATGATAATAATATCAGAGGAATCGACTTTATACAATATACTAAATCAAGTAATATTAAATTATTGTCTAATAATATTTGTAACAAATTCGAACCTAATTACAGTGAAGATGAGGCAGTTATATTATATAGTTCTGGTACAACGGGTAAATCTAAAGGTATAGTATTATCGTATTTTGCAATAAATACAAACGCAGATTCTATTATTGATTATTTAAAAGTAGATAATAATGATTGTATTTATATTGCAAAAACACTGGCTCATTCTTCAACTCTTATAGGAGAATTATTAGTTGGTCTAAAAGCTAAAATGCGAATAATATTATCACAAACGATTATTTCTACAAGCACAACACTAGAGAACATGAAGAAATATGGTTGTAGTATCCTTTGTATTAATCCTACATTATTGAGAATATATATAATGGCTGCAAATATTAATAATTATGATTTCTCATCATTAAAAAAAATTTATACATATGGTGCATATGCTGATAAAAGTTTAATTGAAGAGGCAAAGAAAACATTTATTAATGCTGGTGTGTTTAATGCATATGGTTTGACAGAAGGAGGACCTATTGTGACGGCACAATATGATGGCGATGAAACACATGTAATAGGTTCTTCCGGAAAGCCTATTAAGAATGTTGAAGTGAAAATAATAGACGAAGTTGGAATAGAATTGCCTCCAATGACAAAAGGAATTATACATATAAAAACTCCATCACTTTTTTTAAAATATACAGATAATGGTGAAATTAGAAAATCCTTATATCGTGACTGGCTTAATACTGGCGATGTAGGATACATGGATTTTTATAAGAATCTATTTATTGTGGGTCGTTCAGATGATATGATTATTATAGGATCGCATAATGTCTATCCCGAAGGTGTGGAAGATACTATATTGGCAAGCCATTATGTAAATGATAGTATTGTTTTCGGGGTGAAAGATGATATATATGGAGAACGAATAATTTGTTGTTATATTTCGGATGATGAGGTGGTAGAGCAAAAATTAAAGCAATTTTGTAGAGATAATCTGGCTTCTTATGAAATACCGAATGAATTTATAAAGATTAATCTTATTCCTGTAAATTTGAATGGAAAAAAATCAAGAAAATTGCTTCAGGAATATTATACCGAAGGAAAAATTAATACATTGTGATAGAAAGGAAAATACAATAATGACTAGAAATGAAGTATTAGAAAAGATTTTATTCATTATTACAGAAAAGTTACATATCGATACTGGAGTAATATGTGAAGACACTCTACTTCAAGATATAGGTGTTGACTCAATAACACTGATGACGATGGTAATATACATAGAAAAAGAATTTAATATAAAAATTAATTTTGATGAAAATATATCAGGTGAGAACGCTAGCCCATCGATAAAAAATATTATAAATTTAATTGTAAAACAACAGACCATATAAGAAAGTGAAGAAAATTATGTTATCTACATTTATGAAAAAATATTATGATAAGATTACTAACGAGCTATCAAAAGAAAAATTTGCAATAAGATTAAGCAATGCATGCTATATAGGACCGATTGATAATCCGAGTCAAAATGATTTTTACAATATTACTCTGGGAAATATTTTGGATATGAACAGATTGTATCAAGATGAATATATTGTAGATATAGATGGTGGTATTCATATGCCTAAATTTATGATAGATGATTCTGCCGACACCTTGAAATTTGATAGGAATATTATTCAAGAGAAAAATCAAAGAATATTCATTTTTTCCAATATAAAATCAGATGTAGATAAAAATGTAATAATAAGATTAGGAGGAGGAGGTGTTTTTAAGGTTTGGCTAAATAATGTGTGTGTATTCTGTGGTTGGGCGGAAGGCATAGATAGAAATTTAATCATGGCATCTATAAATAAAGGAAACAATACAATCATAGTAGAGGTGGAAGTAAGTATTAGGAACAATAGCCTATTTTCGGCACAGATTTGTACTCTTACTGAACAAACATGTTTGCCAGAATATCCAATATTACATAGTTATATAAAAAGTAATGTTGAGAATAATTTCGAATTAGTAGATGAGACATGTCATGTATCATTACATAAATTATATCGTTTTGTTATTAGGAAAAAAGATTTTACATCTACGTCTAATCCGAAAATAAATATACAATTGAAATATAATAATAAGATATTAAAGGAATTTGATGGTGAATTCGGTGTAACTTATAACATAGATTGTGATAAATTAAGAAATTGTGTAGATGGCGTGTATATTATGATACATATATCCTTGATAGATAATGACGAGATTTTATCGGAAAATACATATCCTTTATTTATCAGAAAAATTGATTCATATTTAAAAAATGTGATTGAAAAGATTAATAAAATATCAGGAAATGTTTTATTCTATAGATACGTTATGAATATGCTTGAAGATTTAAAAAATTGTATATCAGAATTAAATATAGATCCAAAAACCTTTATTGAACATAGTACAAATAGGATTAGAGAAAATTTTATTATTAACCAAATTAAAAGTATAGAGCAATGTATAGATAGTGTTAATAAAGGAAATAAGTTTAAAAATATTTTTTATGAAGAAGGTATTCATGATTTGTACTTTGATTCTCAGATTGATAATACAGTCAAGAAAATGGTTGTACATGTACCGCAAAATTATAATCGTAATAATAAATATCCATTAATAGTTTTAGTATTAGCTAATAATATAAGTTATATGTCTGAATCTGAAAGTAATTGTTTGGTTTATAAAAGAAATCTTAATGATTTTACGAATGAACCATGTATTGTCGCATTTGTTCCTATTCGTGGTTTTACGATGGGCAGTTATATTGGAGATACCGCATTTTTTGAAGCAGTGGATTTAATAAAGAAACACTATTGTATTGACGAAGATAGGACATATTTAGCTGGCAATTCAAATGGAGCCTATACTACATGGTCAATTGCTCAAAACCATCCAGATATTTTTGCAGCCATAATTACAGATGGTGGTTGCCCCAATAAAGATAACTTAAAAAATATAAATCATATTCCCATTATGAACATTGTAGGAGAAATGGACAAAATAGTTAAAAATGCATATTTTGTTCCTACAGAGTATTATAAGGACAAAAATATACACTACAACTCTTGCCTAATAAAAGCAGGCAATCATTATACTGCTAATGCATATTTTTATAAGAATATGCCTTATTATATAAATTGGTTATTGCAGTTTAGGCGAATTGGATTACCAGAACAAATAGAATTCAGAACAGAGAGAATGATATATAACAAAAGCCACTGTTTAGAAATATTAGGAATTACAGAAGGAGAAACATTTTCTGAAATAAGAATGAATCTATATGAACAAAGTATTCATATAGAGACATTGAATGTTTTAGCTTTTTCTATTGATTTATCATATTTTGATTATGGCGCAGCATTAAAATTATATATCAATGGACAACCATTTGATTTAGACAACAAGGATAAAATTACATTTTATAATGTATTTGATAAATATGAGAAATGTGATGATTTTATAAAAAAGCATCAAAGACAAGGGATGGGATTTTTATATATTTATATTAACAATTTTAAAGTAATATTACCAAGCCACTCTAATAATGAAGATTTAAAAATATTAAATCAAATAGCGGACAAATTTTCAAAACCAAAATCTAATACAGTAAGGGAAAAAATTGATGTAAATTATGATGTCATGTATGATAATGAATATAAATATTTAGATTCTAATGTATTACTGATTGATTATAATTTATCAAATACAGTGTTAAACAAAATATTGGATCACTTGCCCATACAGTTATATAAAGACTGTGTATATTATAAAAATAAAAGGCTAAACGGAGAATATTCTATTATGTGCATATGCACAATTGAACAGTCAGAAGTTGCTATTATTTCAAGTAACAATCCAAGGCATTTTGATACAAATTTCTTTATAAGAAATTTTATCATACCCAGTTATTACAATGGTTTTCACGATTTTTTAAATAATGATGCCATTATATATAATGATGGACATTATTATACAATTTATAAATGGGGAGATGATTTGGTAAAAAAAATATAGAGAAAATCTATCAAAGCATAAAAGGTTTAATATTAAAATCTTTATAGAAAAAGACTATAAATCATTTTATAATTCCACAACAAAAATTTGCAGAATTATATGGAGGACCAATATGAGTATTAACATTTTCATATCACATTTATCTACAGATAATAAATTTATTAATAACCTTAAAGAACATAATGTTAATATTTTTTATGAAACAGTAGAATCAGATTATATTAACATATTAGATATAAGATATAAGATATATAACATTTATAATTCAGACTTTAATAGAATAATGTCAACCGAAAGCAAGATATATATTTTTTGTGATAATTTTTTCTCTCTAAGAATCTGTGACAGAGTAAACAAAATGAATATTTCATATACACTTATTTTTGCTATAAATTTATTTGAAAAATTGGATAATAATTGTTCATGGATAAAACGATTAATGATTTTATATGCGAAAAATGCAGATAAAGTCTATGTGCAAGATATAGATACATTTCAATTGTTAAATAAACAGCATGTATCCAGTGAATTGCTTAATACAGAATATAAAAATGTTTTACTTAATAATATGTATGAATATACTTCTATCAACAATGCTGAAGTCATAAACCTGAATGACTCAATAATAAATAGCGATTTATATGAAGCTTTAAATAAATATGATATTAGTATAAATGATGTAATATTATTTGCTTATGGAGGGCAGGGATTTATTTATAAAGGATTTTCTCGTTTGCTTTCGTTGGATGTGGCGATAAAGATGCCAAATACTAATGATATTGAATTATCAAGAAAGAATATATTAAAAGAAGAAAGATTATTTAAACAAGCACAATCTAAAAATTTGGATGGTTTACCTACTGTATACAGTTCAAATACCACAGGGAAATATATGGTAAAAGGATTTATTAACGGTATCCCAATGGATATAATAATAAAAAATAATATATATTTTCCTTTAGAGGACTTTCTAGATTTCGCAGCGAAAATATTTAATTTTTTTCATAATGATTTAGGATATATTATAGAAGATTTTAAAGCACAAAACATAGTACAGGATACGCTTTTTAGGACGGTTGTTTAGTTTAGGATAAAACAACTTTTCGAGAGCCTCATCTGTTTGATTGTCCGGCAAAGGCCAGCAAAGCTTTAACTCCTGAGCCCTTTTTAAGACTTTCGAAACAGTGTTTCTGGAACACGGAACACTTAATGCTATGTTCCTGTTGCTGAATCCCAGACTTGAAAGTCTGAGGATTTCACGATATTTGGTCATAATGATGACCTCCTTCATAATAGATTTACACAATAAATGTGCATATATCTATTATATAACCGAAGTGGCTCATTGTGTCCGGAATAGCGGTTCACATATATCCGGAATGGTGGCTCAAACTTACCGGACAGGTGGCTCATTGGGGTACAGATTATTCAAAAATTAAAAAAATATTCAGAAAACTATAATTATTTAATTATAGATTTTATTATAAGTTGTTTAAATCCAAACTGTGATGACAGAACATCAGAAATGATAAATACAAATTATAATAAGTTTCTACTTAATATTTGAGAGTGCAAATCATAAAATCCCCTTAGTGTAGTCTTGGAATTTCGAGACTACTATAAGAGGATTTTATAATCAAAATCATGAGTTTTATTTTTCTGTGCAAATTTTTTGTGCATCATTGAGCAGTTTTCTTGCTCGGTTGAACATAGCCATATCAACGGTGGGAATATCGCGGTAACAGGTGTCAAGTGAAAATTGCTCGTCATAGTTGAATGACGGATTGACTGACTGATAGATTTTTTCATATGCCGCTTTTATTGCGGTATTCATATCCATTCCGTTCTCAACCTGTTTGATGATGTCTGCAAGCAATACTTTTAGCTGTTCCTCTGCCTGCGCGTACACATCAGGTCGTAACATCATATCGCGCATATCTCGAATTGCGTTCTGCGCTATCGGCGATAAGCTACCATAACCGTGTCCGTTTGTTTTTCCTGCGATAACCGCTTTGCGTATTCTTGTGTTCGCATAGCCTGCCGCCAATGTGTAACCGAGATTTCCGCTTTGTACATCGTCAAGAATATCACCTATGATATTTTCAACGATTTGTGCCTGTTCTTCAGTTGCATTAAGCGGTAATGTTTCTCTCGGAATGTCAGCCGCAAATGCTGTTGTGCTTGCTGCGGTCAATGTCGCCGCGATGATTAGTGTAAAAATTCTCTTTTTCATAGTGAAAACCTCCTGTATATTTATTTTATGTATAAATTGTATCAGGAAATTTCCATATCGTCAAAAAATTTTATATTTCTACAAAATATTTGACAAATAGATATTTTTATGATTTAGTAACAATTCGGTCTGCGGAATACAGTAAATCCAACACTTGACGCGGTAGATACCACAACATTGTTTGCACTTGATGAACAGTGGAATACAAGTATATTGCCGCTTGCATCTTTACCGACAACAATTCCGACGTGGCTGTAACTCGGCAAGAAGCATAAATCTCCTGCCTGTACTGCTGACGCTGATACAACAACGCTTCTGTCGCGCTGTCCGTATGTTCCATCGCCAACGTACATACCACTGTTGTTAAACGCCCACGTTACATATCCGCTGCAATCAAGACCGTATGCGCGTATCGTTCCCGATGACGGGCTACCTGCTGCGGTTACTCTCTGCATAGTACCCCACGCGCTATCCCAACCGATTGCGCTTGATTTACCGCCCCAAAAATAATTGACCTTGCCGACAAGTGAGCCGGCATTTTTGACAACATCTTTTCGTTTCTGCGGTAATGACGCGGGTAAGCCGTTTATAATACTCTGCACATCTGCGTCTGTGATTGCAAGACTGTGGCTTGACGAGGTTAATATATCGCCGTTTTCAAGAAGCATTTCAACCGCTTCACGCTGATGCGGCGTTAGACTGTACTCGTCCATCAATTCGTCCTTAGTTTTGCCCGTTATGGTAATAGTCAGCTTTTTCTTTGTTTCCTCACCCTCATTAGTTTCCTCTACGGTGTGCGACACCGTGTTTGCGGCTCGGAAAAAGTCCTTGAGCTTTTCGGCTTTTGCATCATCGAACACAACAACGTCCTCGGCGGTTTCGTCCTCCGCGCCCGCGAGCTTTGCCGCAAATACGGCTATAACAACATTATTATCCGTCCGATTGTCCACAACCTCAACCTCGGTATGGTCAACCGATAATTCCACGTCCTCCGTTTCCTGTGTAAGCTCCACGTTATACTCTGCTATAATCTGCGACAACGGAATTGTACCCGCGTCCGTTACCTCCTCGGATATAGTAATTCCAAACGGACTCGCTACAATAGCCGCTACAATTATAATTACAATAAGTACCACAATTACAACAGCAATCGGACCTCCCGCCGCTATTGCAGAAATTAACGCTTTTGTCGCCGCAACAATGGCTTGAGCGACTTTAGCCGCAACTCTGACCGTCGCCCGCGCCGCTGCCTTTGCCGCTTGTGCGCTGCGCCGTGCCGCTTCTTTTGCCATTTTCGCCGTTTGCTTCGCGGCTTGCTTAGTAACCTGTTTTTGTGTTTTGACAGCGGCTTTACGCGCCTTTGACGTTTTTTTCTTTGCTATTCGGCTCGCCTTAAATACATTACGGCTGTCTTTTACGGTTTTACCCGTCATTTTCTGTTTGCTGTGTACTGCCTTTGATGATGACTGAAGCTGACGGGAAACGACGCTTGACTTCTGTTTAGGTGCTATTGCATTTTTGTATGCCGACTTTACAGGCTCGGTCTTATCGTTCCGCAAAGACTGCATATAGTTTTCCTTTGTCTTTATATTCGGTTTGTCGGAGGGAGGTATAGTGGAAGTATTAGAAATAATATCTGTTTTTGCTGTGGTCGGAATTTCAGCGTCCGTATGCTGTAATCGTTTCTGTTCCTCTGATTTCGTTTTCAGCTTATCCCGTACATAATCGCGTCTTGCGGTATCAGGACTTTTAATATCCGTATCATCACTATGATGTTTGATATAGTTCTCTTTGGTCTTGATTTCTGCTTTCTGTTGTGCTTTAACTTTTGCCTGTTGTATGGCTTTTTGTTTTGGAGTAGAATCAGCGGAGGGAGGGGGGCTTTTCTGCGCCTCTGTATATACTTCTTTTGCCTTAGGTGAAATTAGTCGCAAATTGCGACTAATTTCTGTGTTATCCGCTGTCTTTTCACTTCTGCCCAATTTGGGCAGAAGTTGAGTGTTGTCCTTAAATTTAATTCTGTTCAAATTGGACATAATTTTTTTATCATCTGCTATTTTCGGAGTTCTATTCACCGTCTTAGGCGCATTATTACTCTGTGATTTAATTCCGCCCGAATTGGGCGGAATTTTACCGTCCGTTAATTGTAATGTTTTCGGCTGATTATTCGCTAACTTCGGTGTATTCTCCGCAACATTCGGACTGACGGAAATATCGGGCATAGTGTAATTCTCTTTTGTCTTAACTTTTTGCGCCTTATATGATTTCAGCTTATATTCTGCAACATTCCGTGTTGTTCTATAAACCGTTGCTGCCGTACTGTATGCCGCGTTTTCCACGCTGTCCGTTGCATAATTTTCAGGGCTTTGAGCCGTTTGTTCCTCTTGCTTTGTCTTTGACAGTATTTCCGATTTTTGCTTGATAAGCTGTTCTTTCATCACTGACGGGGCATTACGGAGAACATTATATGGAACGGATTTTATAGTTTTAGGCGCGTTTTTTACCGTATGTGCGGCAGCTTTCGGCTTTTCTCGCGTCTTAGGCTTTGTTTTTACATCACTCAATCATTTTCACCTCATCTTTCAGGCTCACGGTCTTTAATTTCTTTGACAGTAAATTTAACATTATCTAAATAAAGTCCGCTGTCTAATTCATACTCATTATTAAGTACACCACTTGCCGCAATTTCCTCTGCTTCATCACGCGAATTAGCATTTATTTCAACTGTTGTTTTGCTAATATGCGATATTGTTACTTTGTACTTTTTCATTATCTGTCCTACTATAAAAAAATAAGGCGGCGATTTTCACCGCGCCTATGTGATTTTTATTCTTCGCCCGGTTTCGTACTCATCAGCTTATAGAGTTCTGTATCTGTCGGGAAGTCATTTATAAACGGTACGATTGAGCCGCCGACCTTTATTAAGCCGCGTCCTGCGGGTGCGTTTGTGATATAACTCATCTGCGTTTCTGAAATGTTGAGTATTTTTGCAAGCTCCACACGGTCAGTTGCCGCCTGATTAAGCATAAGCAAAAATTCACTGTTTGCAAGCATAAGACGCGCCGTGTCGGAGTGCAGACATTCCTCGATATTCTGCGTAATACCTGTTACAAGACCGCCGTATTTTCTAAAACGCTTCCACGCTTTTGACAGGAATTGCGCACTGTACGGGTTTGCAAAAAACAGGTGCGCTTCATCAATATAAATACGCGTGTATTTACCTTTCTTTCTGTTTGCAATAACTCTGTTCAATATGTTGTCAAGCATAATCAAAAGTCCGATAGGCTTTAACTGCTCACCGAGGTCAAGAATGTCATACGCTATAATACGTCCGCTTGTATCAACATTGGATTGATGAGCGAATACATTTAAGCTGCCCTCCGTAAACAATTCAAGGGCAAGAGCCATATCGTGCGCTGCCTGTTCAGGCTGATTAAGTAAATCATTTCTGAAATCAACAAGCGTGGGAGGTATATCAGTTTTGCCGCTTAGATAATCTTTATAGACATTATCGGTACAGCGGTCAATAATAGACTTGTCCCTTGCTTCAATCTTGCCCGCACCCATAAGCTGTTCGCATAGCGACATTACAAATTCGGACTTCAATGCAATCGGGTTTTCACCGTCGCCGTAGTCCTTGTCCATTTCCATAGCGTTGATGTAATTGTCCGATGACGCGGAGATTCTTACTGTTTCACCGCCGAGCTTTGCAATAAGCGGCGAATATTCTCTTTCAGGGTCTACGATAATGATGTCATCATCTGTAAACAGCGCCGCCATAGCAATTTCCATCTTTGACGCGAATGACTTACCACTACCCGAAACACCGAGAATAAAGCCGTTTCCGTTAAGTAATAACTTACGATTACACATTAAGAGATTATGGGATATGGCATTGATACCGTAATAGATACCGTCATTGTCGATTATCTCTTGAGTCTTATACGGCATAAGTACCGCCGTACTCTCTGTTGTAAGTGTACGCATAGCCTTAATGTTCACCAAGCCGTATGGGAGTACCGTTTTCATTCCGTCCTCCTGCTGATATTTCAGTGTCGCAAAATTACAAAGATGTTTGCGTCCTATTGACATAAGCGTTTCAGTATCGTTATTAAGCGCGTCAAGGCTGTCCGCGATATGTAAGAGTGTTACAGTAACAAACATCATTCTTTGGTCGCGTGTAGTCAGGTCATCAAGAAATTCCTTGATTTCCTTTCGCATTTGCTCTAACTCATACGGAACGTTTGCAGAAAAGTTATTGTTCATATTCTGCTTTTGCTGCCATTTGGTAATATCCGTTTCAACCGCAAGTAGTTTTTTCTGTACTTCCTTTACTGCGTCGTCGGTAGGAATAGGCTGAATATCCACCGACAACATCATATTGCGCGAAAAGTCCGTCAGTTCCGACAGCATACTGTCTTTAAGAAATGACGGATATTCTTTCAGAAATATAACTCTTGCGAATCTATCACCGATTTTTATATAATCGCTCTTAAATTCCATACTGTCAGGACATATATAGTCCTTGAAGTCCGAGCCGACTGCCATAGCTTTTTTAAGGTCAAAATTGAATATGCCGCCCTCTTTGCCACGAAAAAAGTCATAAAAAATACGGAGCCGTTCTTTATAATTAAGCTCCGTAATATGTGATGATATTTTCCCAAAGTCGGCGGTCAGGTCATTACCGACACGCGCGAAGAATGTTCGCGCTTCTTCAATATTTTTCTTTTCGCTTGATACGGTGATATATTTTTCGTGGACGATATTGTTACTGTCCGACATCTTATCGCTAAGTAATTCTTTCAGTTCCTTTGTATATATCTGCTTGTTTTTGTTCGTATCGTTATTGGGTGTGATAAACTGCTCGAATACATTTCTGTTAAGCTGCTTATTGTATATAGTTATTTTTGCAAACGCGTCAGTCGGAAGTCCGTTAAGGATTGCCGAGTGTGCGAGAAACATCTCTAATTGGTCATCATCTGACGCAACAGCATAGTTTATATCCGAAAACCGCCAAGTTTTCGAGAAATACTGACCGCACTGTATAATTCCGTCCCTGTATATACGCTTGATGGGGATAGACTGCTGAACACTTTTAGGAATTATCCGCTTTTCCTTTTTTCCGAAAAGCTGCGCGAGTATTCTTTTTAGCTTTTTTAGCATCAATTAGTACCTCCTTGTAAAGATTATATAAAATATTTTCGGACTTGAATGTACGCACTCCCGCATAGATAAATTCACTCCGAAAAAAAGCAGTTATAAATTCCTCTAACTGCATACCGTTGTATTTGAAAAAGCCTGCCGCCGCCAACGGTGCGGCGCAGACAATACAAAGCCACGAAACCATTTCTTTACCGACTATATCCTTGAGTCCGAAGTACACTCCGACAGCCGCGCCTACTGCGGCAACCGAGCATATAAACTGACGCGCGGACAGTCCGAAAAACAGGCTTTCGTGGTAGTCCTTGATTTCCTTGTTAATTCGTATTTCCATTGTTACCTCCGTTCTCACTCTGTGGAATAACCTCGTCAATTCTTTTTTCTGCAATAGCGCAATATTCGGGATTGATGTCTATACCGATATATTCTCTGCCAAGCCTTTTTGCAACCGCGCCTGTTGTGCCGCTGCCGAAAAACGGGTCAAGCACAACACCACCGACAGGACAGCCTGCCAATATACACGGCTCAATCAGCTTTTCGGGGTACATAGCAAAATGACCGTCTACGCGGTATGAATTTGTACTTACCTCCCATACATCGCGCTTGTTCCGCATAGTGTGTTCCTCCGAATGGTCGCGCGGTATAAATATAGCCTGCATAGTCTGACCATCAATACCGTTAGCATATTTCCCAATGTCGGATACGGCTCGTCTTGCTCTTTCAATACTGCTCTGCGTCGCTGGTACTTGTATTGCTTCATAGTCATAATAGTATTTCTTTGACTTTGCAAGCAAGAATATATGCTCGTATGATTTGGTCGGACGGTCTTTGACCGATTCGGGCATACAGTTCGGTTTCTGCCATATAATATCCGACCTTAAATACCAACCGTCATCACGCAAGGAAAATGCCAAACTCCACGGTATTCCAATCATATCCTTTGCTTTTATGCCTTTCCATTTTTTCGGCATATTAAAGGCTTTCGGATTATACTGCTGTTGACTGATACCGCTTTTTATAGGACTGTCCCAACCGCCCTTGCCGCTGCCCGCATAGCTGTCTGCAATATTTATCCATAAAGTACCGTCCTTTCTCAAAATGCGGTGTACTTCACGAAATATATCAATAAGCCTTTCTATGTATAAAGCAGGGGTGTCCTCTGTTCCAAGCTGTCCGTCAATACCGTAATCGCGCAAGCCGTAATACGGCGGACTCGTTACGCACATATTGACGCTGCTATCGGGAAGCGATTTCAAACATTTAAGCGCATCTCCATATAATATTTTGCTCATACCGCACCTTATCTTTCCGGCGCGTCGCGCTTTGCCATTTTCGGCTGTAAGTCCATAGGTGTTTTACCGTCCAACGGCTTTATAAAGTCGATACGGTTAGCCGCCGCCATTGTCTTATAATTCAACGGGCGATACCACGCTTTTGTTTTTGTATTATAAGTAAATTTGTTTTGATGCAGCATTGCTCTCTGTTCATCAGACGGTTTTTCCTCAAAGAAAAGCTGTAAGCGGTTATTTGCAAGATTTACAATAGCTTCACCGCCCGCAAACTGCCAACCTTGAAACATAGTTTCAGGTTTGTTCTCCAGACGGTCAATGTTTGCCTTAGTTCTGCCGATTTTCTCATAGTTTTCTTTGAAGAATCTTCCCGGATACGGTGTTTCCTGATAACCGTTCACACGTTCGTCAAGTTTAACCGCTTCTGCGTAATCAATGCCCTCAAAACCGACCATCGTACCGTTTTCCTTGTAATAGTCGTTTACCGCCTGCATATATGCAGTATTGTTTTCAAAATGCGCCAAGTTCTCCTTTAACATATTTATTGCCATAGGGTCATTCGCGCTGATTATATTGTTGTATGCCATAATATTTTCCTCCTTTATGTTCCTAACATTTCCTTAATTATTCTGTCTGAGCCCTTAACCAATCCGACAAGCACAAGCATATTGAAAATCACTTCACCGATATATTTCCATATCATTGTTACCGTTGTGATTGATGTATCAATATGGGGCGTACTTGCGCTTGCAAATGCCGAGAATATGATACAGGCAAGGACTATAACCGCGCCCTCCAAACATACTCCGACATATGATTTTATAAATGTTTTTCCCATCTGTGATGTACCCTCACCTGCGAATGATGAAAGAGGTACAGGTGCTAATGCCGTGTACATATACAGCTTGAAAAACCGTCCGTACACGCTCATTATCATAATAAAAGACAGTACCGTTATAAACAGACTGCCAAGGATTGTAACAAGCCATAATGGTATGCTTGCCCAAAATCCCGCTTCTTCGACTGCTGTTTCAATCGCTGCGGGAAGTGTTACCGCCGCGCCACCTATACCGCCAAGACTGCCTGCAATCTTTTCTACTACACCACCGCATATCTTGTATATGACGGTCATCAGGTCAAGCGCGTATGTAATCGCTACCTTTGCCGCAACAAAGCGTATAAAATGCTTTAATGCGTATTCAGGACGTTGAAAATCTCTAAATGACGCGGTTGACTTGAATATGCTCATAGCAAAAAAGAGGATAAGCAGGGCATATCCGATAGCCTGTAATCCTCCGTTTATTGTAGTTACAATACTCCATATTGCTCCGCCTTTGAAATTCTGCGGCGAGGTAGTAATAAGCGACCATATTTCGGTCATTTTATCATTCCAAGTGCCGAACGCATTTTCCAAATTCGCCACTATCCAATTATCGCTCAAATTCGTTTCACCTCCGTTCTTGTATGCAACCGCCGCCGCAAAGGGCGGCGGCTACACTGACGATTACAGTATCAAGTCAAGAATATCCTTTGCGAACGCGATAATTACGCCGCCAAAGAATGTCAAAAAGCCGTTTGCTCTCTGTGATGCGTCGTGCGATTTAAGCGACAAACCTATCTGAACGATACCGAAGCCTAAGAGTATCATACCGATAGCCTTAATTGCCGAGAATATAAATGTTGATAATCCGTTAATCGCCGCAAGCGGGTCATCTGCAAATACGGGAGTCGCGAATGACAGCATAAGCAGCACCGTCATAAGTGCATATCGTGTAATACGCAAGCCTTTTGTTGCCTTGCCGAGTTTTTTCTCGGAAGATGTTTTATTTATGTTCTGAATTTTCTTCATTTACTGAGTCCTCCAATTCTATATACTTTAAGTTGTTAATATCCGATACGCTTATATCGTCTATCAGATATTTATTGTCTTTGCTGTGTTGATACGGTTTAGCACCTCCGTCCTCCGTCAGCTTAATGTTCGGGTGGGATAGTATGTCAAACTTTTTATCCATTATCGGCTTTTCTCCGCGAATAAAAATAAGGGCGTTTGAGTTATCCAATAGACGCACCTCGTCTAAGGTTAATAACTCACGCCCTGCGTTTTGATAATTTGTATTACTGCTGCCGTTCCGTCCTTTGGTAATTCCGCGCGTCCGTGTGTCGATTGTTTCTTTACCAAGCATTTTTGAGATGTATTCGTGCGTACTCTGCTCGTTACCGCCAAGATACAAAAAAGTGTCGCAATTTCCCACGACGCTTTCCCAACTGTCCTTGAATAACGCTTTTAACTGCGCCATATTCTGAATGATAATTGATACAGAAATACGGCGGGAGCGCATAGTTGCCAGTACCCTTTCAAAGTTATCAGGGAGCGCGACATTTGCAAATTCGTCCATTACAAAATGTACGGGTATAGGCAACTCGCCGCCATGTTTATGGTCTGCTCTGTAATACAATTCCTGAAATGCCTGTGTATATAGCATACCGACTAAATAATTAAAAGAATTATCATTGTCAGGTATTACACAAAATATCGCTTTTTTCTTTTCGCCAAGACTGCCTATATCAAGATTATCATATGAGGTCATCTTTGCGATTTCAGGTAGGTTAAAAGCTGCAAGCCGTACCGCTGCGGAAATAAGTATCGACTTCGCTGTTTTGCCTGACGCTTGCTTAAATATTTTCCACTGTTTTACCGCGATATGTTCAGGGTATTTTTCTTCAAGTGCTTCAAACAGCACATCAACAGGGGATTGGAATGTTTCGTCCTCCTCCATAGCAGACGCGTTTTCAATCATAAACATCATAGTTTCAAAGTTCTGTTCCTCCGGCGGTGCTTCGTGCAACAGATATAGCATTAAAGCCGTATCAAGCGCGATTTCGCTTTTTTCCCAAAAAGGGTCTGATTGCTGTGCGTTTTTTGGTGTAGTATTCTGTATCAGGTTTGATATTAGCTTTACCACATCTTCATCAGTACGGATATATGTAAACGGATTGTATCCGTCCGAATCTGACGGATTGATAAGATTGAAAACCTTAACATCATATCCGCGCTGAAGCAGTAAAGGTGCTGTTGCTCTTAGCATTTCGCCCTTTGGGTCTGCTATAACGAATGAGGTGTTGCACTGCATAATGTTCGGCTTTGCATAAAAGCGCGTTTTTCCTGCGCCGCTGCCGCCGACTATAAGCACATTTAGATTTCGTCTATGGCTTTTCGCATTTAGGCTTAGTGCCAAACTCTGCGACAGTATTAAATTTTTTAACCTGTGCTTTCTATCCGTATATTTTCTTGCAATACTTGAAACATTACCCCATTTTGCCGAGCCGTGTTCTTCGCCCGGTCTGCGATTTTCGCTTGATGTAAAATATATACCTACACCGCAAGCATAGAGAAACAAAAAAACGAGTATAGTTTTTAAGCTATACTCGTTTAGATATAAGTGGAACGGTTGATTAAGGCTTGCAGTTAAAAGCGGTAGTATATCAAACAGTTTCAATTCCGTACTGTAACACATAGCCACCTTTAACGCAAGCCATATCACAACAGGGATAAGCAATAAAAACATAGTCACCATATTCTTTCTGCTGTTCTGTCTGTTCAACTGCTATCACACCATTTCCGTATTAAAAATTGCATTAAAATCACTCCTTTTATATATTACTTTCTAAAAAAGGGTACAAAAAAAGACGCGATTGTGTGCGAAAACAACCGCGCCAGAATAATCTCGCTAAATTATTCCGTGTTTTATCATATTTATTCTTTTGTATTGTCTGAATTACTTATGATTTCTTCTGCCTTACTCAAACCGTCAGCAATCCATTCGTCAAATTCCGTTTGTACCGTACCTGTCGGCTCTATGCGTTCCTCCACCGATTTCACTCCTTAAAATATAATACAAATTGTATGTATTATATCATTTTCAAAGGAATAAAACAATGCACAATTCCGACAATTATTTTACCCAAGTTTCAGCCTTATCGGAAGAAGCGGCTTTGTGAGTATTAGCCGCTTCCATAATCTCATAGTACGCCCAATGTGCGTTGTTTTTAAGGTCTGTAAACTTGTTAAGAGTTGACACGTTCTTATTGATGTAGTCCTTATCCGCTGTTCTGCTTGTTGCGTGATTTGTTACGGTTACAACCTCGGCGCGTGTAATATTGTTATCGCCCTTGAATGTACCGTCAGCATATCCGTTAAGCCAACCGATATTCTTTGCGTATGCAATATCATCATATGCCCAATACTTCTTGCTTACATCAGTATATTTTACTGTGTAGCCGCCTTTCTTAACTTCATTGAACAGTGAATAATAGCGTACCGACATAGCGACAAATTCTGCTCTTGTAACAGGTGCGTCAGGCTTGAATGTACCGTCATTATATCCCTCAATCACCTTGTATTTTGCAAGATAGCCGATATAGTCTGCATACCAACCGTTTTTGTCAACATCTTTGAATGATGATTTACCGCTTATTGTTTCGCCTTTTTCCTCTGCGATAAGTCTTGCGAAAATTGCAGCGGCTTCGGCTCTGCTCATATCACCGTCAGGCATAAATTTACCGTCGGGATAGCCAACGATATATGCTTTATGCTCTGACAGCGGCATAACAAGCTGACCGCTCTTGTCGGTAGTCCCGTTTACGGAATTGTCCTTGTTATCCTTTAAGGTTATATTCTTATCTGCTACGGCTTTGCCGTTATTGTCTGTTATGGTAATTGTATAGTAATTCTTTCCGTCAAGCACTGTTCCGTTAGGGAGCGTCAGTGTGATTTTATCGTCCTTGACAGTCTTATTAACATTAACGGTCTTTCCGTCTTTATCAATAACCTTGACAGTATATGACGGTTTTACATATCCGCTGCCGCCACCGCCTGTTGATGAGCCGCCGCCACCGCCTGTTGAGCTCTTAACAGGTACAGTTATCTTACCATTTGCGTTTGTAGCCTGTGTTGCGGTCTTTGCGTTCTTGTCGATTACTGTTACGCTCATATCCTTTACAGGCTGTGCGTCCTTGTCGCTTACTGTAACAGTAGTCTGATTTGATGTTGTCAATTCGCTTGAATCGGGAAGTTTTACGCTTATCTTTCCGTCCTTGATTTCAATAAAAGCTTTTTCAATCTTAGCCTTAGTATCCTCAACGATTACAGTATAACCATCAACAACCGCTTTTCCGTCTGCGTCTGTATAGTTCTCTGACAGCGGTGGAACGATAGCTTTTCCGTTTTCATCTGTGTTTGCTGTCTTATTGCCGCCTTTATTATCCTTTACATTTACAGGCATAGCAGAAACAGGCTGATTGTCTTTGTCCGTAACAGTTACCGTTGTTCTGTCAGCATAGTCTATCACTGTGCCATCGGGAAGTATAACGGTGATTTTACCGTCTGCAACCTTAACAACTGCGCCCTCGATATTGCCTTTAACATCTGTCGCGACATTTACATTATACAGATTGCCGTCTTTGTCCTTAACCTGTGCGTTACCGTTTAGGGCAGTAATATCAGTGTCGGAAACAGGCACAACGGCAATTCCCTCACTGTTTGTAATATCCGAAGCAGTATTGTCTGCCGCGTCTGTTACATTTACAGTGATACCCTTAACGGGTGTTTCGTCATTGTCATTTACAACCTTAACATTTATTCTGTTTTCAGGGGTGAGCGTCTTGCTTATCGGTAATTCGATTTCAAGATTGCCGTTTTCAAGTAGTTTTACAAGTCCAAATTCGGTTATTGCTCCGTCATTATCCCATACGAATACTCTGTACTTATAATTCTTGTTCTGTACTACCGTACCGCTGCCCATATCGGGTGTCGGTGTCGGCTCACTCGGTTTTTCTGTTTCTGTCGGCTTTTCACTCGGTACGGGTGTTTCTGTTCCGCTCGGTGTTTCCGTTTCAGTCGGCTTCTCTGTTTCGCTCGGCTGTTCGCTTGGGTCGGGAGTAGGTGTAGTTTCAATGCCCGGTAACGGTGTAGCTTCTGCGTCAGGGTCGGGAGTAGGTGTTGGCTTTGATATGGGTGCTTCACTAAGCGGCGGCACTATAACTATTCCGTCCTCGTCCGTAACTTCTGTACGGATAGCATTCCCGTCCTTGTTATATACTGTTACTTTCCAATCCTCAACGGGTGTTCCATCTGCCTTTGTTACCTTAACAGTTGTACGGTTATAATAATCAATAACTTTTCCATCAGGCAAGCATACAAGCACGGAATTATCCTCCGCAACAAGAGTTATAAGCGCATTTTCAACAAAGCCTTGCTCGTCTGATACAACAACGGTATAGTCATAGATTTTATCGTCCTTAATTTCTCCGACATCTGCGTTACCGTTATTGTCTGTAATATCGGTATTTGACATAGGGAGTGTAATCTGACCCTTGATGTTTGTATATCCGTTTTCAATGTGGTCTGTATCGCCTATAACCTGTACCCTTAAACCTCTGACAGCTTCGCCCTTTTCGGTTACAACAGTAATTGTTACGCGGTTATCCTTGTTAAAAGCTGTGTCTGTCGGGAGTTTTACATCAATAGAATAGTTATCACCGACAACTACATTACAATTCGGGATAAGTTCGCCGTTCTTATCAGTAGCAATTACAACATAGGTCTTGTCATTATCTGCGACTGTGCCGTTTGTGTTGCCTGTTGACGAATTTGTATTCGGAACGGCAAGCTGACCATTTGCGTCCGTTTTACCTGTTGCCGCGTTATTAGCATAATCTGCAATAAATATATTTATATCTGTTGCGGGCTGCTGTGTGCGGCTGTCCGTAACCGTGATTGTAGTTATATCCTCAGCCGAGAGTAAACGCCCGTCGGGGAGTTTGATTGTGATATTATCGTTTCTATCAATCGAGATTTCACTATCAAAAACAGGCTTTCCGTCTTTATCGGTTATGAGAATTGAATAATCGCCAACCTTTGAATTTCCGTCCTCGTCTGAATTGTCATTGTCGGGAAGCTTCGGAATGGCTGCTGTGCTTATAACCGTACCGCAAGTTACACACTCAATATGCTTTTCTCCTGCGTGTTCGATAGTTGCGGGAGTGTCGATTATCCAATCCGACAGCTTGTGTCCTGTTGCTTCAATGTAGTCGCTTCTGTGTGCTTCGCTGCAATCCGCGCAAGTGTAGGTGGTATATCCGAGGTCTGTACAAGTCGGCGCGGTTACTTTTTCATCATAGCTGTGTCCTTTTGCGTCTGTGTAATCTGCAACATATGACTTTCCGCAATCTGTACAAGTGTAGGTGGTATATCCCATTTCCGTACAGGTCGGCGCGGTTACATCAGATTTATATTCGTGTTCAATCGGCTCTTGTTCATCACCGATATATTCCTTACCACAATCAGGGCAAGTATATATTGTATATCCCTGTTCTGTACAAGTTGGCTCTATTGTCTGCTTGTTGTAATTATGCGGTAATACCTCTGTATAATCGCTTACATATGAATCGCCGCAATCCGCACAAGTGTAGGTGGTATATCCCATTTCCGTACAAGTAGGGGGAGTTACAGCCGTAACATACTTATGTGTTGTCTTATCCGTATAATCGCTTACATACGAATCGTCGCAATCTGTACAAGTGTAGGTGGTATATCCCATAGCTGTGCAAGTGGGAGCAGTTATATCCGCGCTATACTTATGAGCAATTTTGTCTGTGTAATCGCCAATGTATGAATTGTCGCAATTCTCGCAAGTATATGTTGTATATCCCATAGTCGTGCAAGTCGGCGCGGTTACTGTTTCGGTATAGCTGTGTCCTGTCGGCAATTCCAAAATTGCGTTACATACCGTACATATTTGAGGTGTGGTACAGGTAGCAGCTTCGCCCAATGTATGACCTGTTGCGCTGATTGCCTTAATCATCTTTTCATCACAATGCTTACAGTCATATTCCATTACACCCTCGCTCTCGCAAGTAGAGTTTGTTACAATATGCCCGCTGTCCCACTTATGACCGCGCGGCTCTGTGTAATCGCTGACATATGTATCATCACAATTTTTACAGGTATATGTTGTAAAGCCTTTTGTTTTGCAAGTCGGAGTAGTTACATTTTCCTTGTAATCGTGTTTTGCAAGCGGTGTTAAATCTGTAATGTACTTATAACCGCAATCAATACAGATATGTTCAGTATATCCGTTTACCGTACAAGTGGACGCAATCTTATTTGTCTGATACCTATGGTCGGTCATTGATGTGTTTTCAGTATAATAGCTGCCGCAAGATTTACAAGCGTGTAATTCCAAGCCGCCCTGCTGACAGCTTGCATCACGGATTACAACAGTATTATAATCGTGTCCGCTTGCGGGTGTATAATTTGTTTTCTGTAAAGCACCGCAAGTCGCGCACTGAAAACGGTCATAGCCTAACTCTGTACACGTCGGTCTGATTGTTTCCAAAAATCTGTAATCGTGAGTATGAACGCTGTTTGTTGTAGTGTCAGATGTGCTGTCTGCAAGAAGCCACACATAACTGACACCGTTTTCCGTCATACTCTCGCCGCCGTAAGTATAATCAATTTCGTAATATACGGGATAATAGCCCTCCTCCGTATAATTCGGAGCAGATGATTTATTGCATTTTCCCGCTTCTGTACCATAATGAATTGAGGTATGAACACCGTTGTCTGTTAATTCCTTAACCGTAATAGTATGCGCCTGTCCGTCAACCTTGCCATAGTAACTCTGTATAACGGCTTTTGCTGCCGCATACTCGTTTTTCTTATATCCGCAGTCCTCGCAATCGGCTGTAACGTGAAAACGCTGATTACCAAGTTCTCCGTCAACAGTTTCGTGAAAACTATGGTTTTCGGTTTCCTCTTTAGCCTGTGTATATGTGCCTTTACAGAATTGACAATACTGCCCGGCTTTGAGCGTCGCCGTATGCGTTCTGCTGTCAATCGCCGTATAAGTTGTATTGTCAAAATCAAGGAAAAAGTTACTGTCGCACGGGTTAAGGCTATACACATCTTTACCGCACGAATACGCGTTTATTCCGTCAACGGAATTGATTGTGCCGCAATTCTGACACACACTTTTAGATAGCGATAGGTAAGTCTTTGATATTATCTCCAACTTTTCCCCCGCTTCACACCGTGCGTGCGACTTTCACCGCACACGGCGTTCCATCATTATTGTTCTTTTAGTTTATAGTATAGATTTCCAAAGCCTTAAAATATTACTTAATTTCAGTATTTCCGCATTGTTTTCTCAGTATATTTATCTTTTTCAGCATTTCTTCATCAGGTTTTATAAGTGAAATGTATGAGCTTATCGTTTCTTCATTTACTGCGTGAATAAGTTTGTGAACATTCTTATGCAGTATAATCAGATTGAAATAATCATCTGTGCCACCTAAGTGTTTGGGTTTTTTATGATGACAATGTATTTCATCAATCCAAAGCACTTTTCGAGTAACAGCACATCTGCCATACTGTGAGGCATATACAGAAATTCGATTATCCATAAATTCTATACTGCGATTTTGCGATACAGTTCTTGACATCATATGCATTACTGCAATTACATCATCGCTGAATTTCAGGTTTTTATGAATTTCGTTTCTGCCTTCTTCAGTGTATTTGCAAATACATTTCTTTTTATGCAAAGCATTCTTCGTTTTAATATATCCTACAGGGCAAATTGGCAAGTTCATAATGTATCTTATTTGCTTACTTTTGCCGTAGTTTTCACGAATATATTTGTTTTGAATTTCTCCTTGCTTTTTAACCCTTGTGCCAAAACCCTTTAATTTTGCGTCAATCCTACGCTGAATTTTAATGCAATCAAGACTGATACAAGTTGCATATCTGTAATAGTTGTGTATCCCTATAACCTTTGAATTGTAAATGTGTATTGCCGTAGCTTCATCTTTTGCCCCTTGCGGATTTTTGATAAATTCGAGTTGATTTATCAATTTATCCGTTTCTGTTTTCAATGCTTTGTCGGACATATGGGAACAAACGATGTATTTATTTCCCTTTTTGACTGCTTTTAACTTAAAGCCAAGAAAATCGGAGTATTTCTTTTTCAAGTTTATTACTTTTGATTTTTCTTCACTTATTTGAAGTTTAAGTCTATCCTTTAACCATTGTTTAACAGCTATAAAGGCTTTTTCTGCGTCTTGTTTATTACGGCAGAAGATTTTGAAATCATCGGCATAACGAACAATAAACATTTCTTTCAATTTGGTTTGGGATAATACTTTGTAGACATTTCCTCTGTTTGGAGTTCCGTTTGCGTGCGGATAGGTTTTTATAGGTCTATGCGTAGGCATATTTTCCCATTGACTGCTTATCCACCAATCTAACTCATTCAATACTACATTAGCAAGTAGAGGTGATAAAATTCCGCCTTGCGGTGTTCCTTTTTCGGGATATACTTTATCACCATTTGGCATTATGATAGGTGCTTTAAGCATTGCCTTTATTATGCATAAAAGTTTCTTATCTCTTACACCCATAGTCCAAAGTTGCTTTATTAGTTTTGAGTGGTTTACATTATCGAAAAATCCTTTAATGTCTACATCAACTACAAAATATAGATGTTGTGTTTGTATCATCTTACAACATTGTGCTATCGCGTGTTCTGCGGACCTATTTGGTCTGAACCCGTTTGACCTTTCGTGAAATTTTGCTTCACATATCGGCTCAAGCACTTGCAAAATACATTGTTGCACAATTTTATCCGTTATTGTAGGAATACCAAGCGGTCTTGTTTTACCGTTTGGTTTGGGTATTTCTACCCGTTTGACTGGTTTTGGCTTGTACCATTCAAGTTTGTGCTGAATAGTTTTGATATACGAGTTTATTGGGATTTTCTCAATATTCGTAATATCTGCTCCGTCAACACCGCTTGTATTACTTCCGCTGTTCCTCTTGATATTTCTGTATGCCATTTTTATGTTGTTTTCATCTGTGATAATTTCCATAAGATTTGTAAAGATATTGTTATCCTTACTTTCAGCATACAATTCATCAAGAATACTTTGCATATCATAATATTCTGCGTGTCGGAGCTTTTTCTGCTTTGTCATAGGCAACGCCTCCTTTCGGATTTGTTTTTCTTTGTCATACTCGAAGCTATGAGTATCCACACCTATAACTATTTGAACAATAATGACTGGTGGCTATCCCTCCACCGCTTTATCGGCGGTTTCAACGGTACTGTGCCACCGCTTTCAGCCGAATAAAATTGAGTTCCCTCAGTTCACTTTGTTCAATTAAAACTGTTTCCTCAATAACATACTCTGTGTAATCAGATTAGCATATGTTTCGACCTTCCCACGTTCCGATAATCCTATCTTTGCATATATACTTAGGTGTCTGCTCTAAGCCTGTCAGCTTGCCAATGCCTTTAACATTGCAAGGTATTTCATAACTGGAAATCTTACTTTACCTCACTGACTACTCAAATTTGAGTACCATTGCATTTCTACAATGTCAACCTTTAGACTTTTTCATTCACAGATTCGTCAGACTTTTTATAGTCATTCTCACCCTATATATTTTGTAGACCTCCGACATATCAGCTACATATCCCACCTCTGGGACACTTTCGTGAAACATTTATCTGTTTCTTATGGTAGCCTTCTGCCGACTTTACCGAGCTTATGACATTTAATTATTACATACTAAATGCCATTCGGAGTATTAAGGCAGCGTTTCAAGGCGTTACCCTATCATTCCACTTGTCGGATTATCAGTTCTCCTAAACAGAAAACTGTTACGTTCTTTGTTTAGTGCATAAGCTTTTCACTTATGAACGTGTCGCACTCCAATGATGCCCGGTGTATTCCGCATCGACGCCCGGTGTTCCATCGTCAAGATTTCCTTTGCCGTTACCGTCTATCAACGTACCGTCTGAATAATACACACCGCGATTTAATGATGTTTCGCCTGTACGCGTATATTCGGGAACGCGATAAGAAATATTGCTTGTCGGCATATCGCATACAGGGCAGTACATAGTACCCGTAGTAACCGTCGCATTTATATCAAATTCGCTTGTGCGTCCGTTTGCTTCAATCCATACATCAGCAGGGTCTACATATTCATTTGACTGTGCCGCGAAGCTGACCGAGGGAATAAGGCTAAGTGCCATTCCTGCCGCCATTATGCTTGATACAACTCTCTTAAATCTGTTCTTAAACTTTATATTCATTTTTATATCCTCCATAAATTATATATAATTTGGTTTGTTAATCGCATAAAAAAATCGTCTTGCAATTAAGACGATACATCAATTCTATGAATACAACACATATTCTCATTATCTCTCCTTTGATTTTTTCTTTTTCTTTGTGGGTATAGGTCGCGTATCCTGATGTACAGGTGTACGTTCAGGATCCGGACGCGACTTTTTCTTCTGCTGTGCCTTAATATCATCAATCTGCTTTTTTACAGACGGTTTAGTACGGCTGCCCGTTCGTTCCATATCCCCGCGCTCTGTAAATTTGTGTTCTGACCGATTTTCGTTTGCGCGGGGTATTGAGTTTTTTGAGTTAGCTTCCTTTGACTTTTCCTTATCATCTGCTGCGTCCTTATCAGGTGCAGTCTGCTCATCAACAATGGGTGCGTTGTAGCCGAGCTTTTCCATTATATAATTTAGCTTGGTTATATCGTCCTGTTTTGCGATAATATCACAAAGCCCCGAATCGTTTGTCTTATCTGATACCGATGTGAACAGTACACCGTATTTTTTTGCTTCAGCTTGAAACTTTTTTATATCTGCTTCCTTAATCTGCAAAATGCAAAGCGGCTTTTCCGCTTTGAGCAGATTTTTAAGACTTGTCTTACCTTGCAGCTTGTTATCCTCTTTTACAAGTGCCATAATAATGGCGGCAAGGTTTTTCGCGCCGAGTGCCATCAGCTTGACGCTTTCCTCTGTAACCTGTATAGCTTCCTTTGCCATTAAATCAGCGACTTCTCCGCTTGTGTTCATTTTCTGCAACCTCCTTTTGCTTTTCTATTGTTTGTGTCTGTAATTCTTGTGCCGTATGATACTTTTCTTTGATGCAGTCTGCGTCTGTAAGTATTGCCTTGCACATTCTGACATCTGCACGGCATACCTTGAGCGTGCCGTTAATTTCTGAAATTTGCTGTGAGATTTCCCCTTGCTCATCTGTATTATTCCTTTCGTTGTATAGGTTTTGACGTGTTTCCGTCAAGTTATCAATTTGCTGTTCCTGCATAGCTTTGTATGTTTGTAGCTGTTCTACCGTTTCTATGCCGTTATTGTATAAAAACTTAAACTGCTTCTGATAGCGTTCAAACTTGATAATTTCATCACGCATAAAAAATGACACCTTTTGCGGTGTCTGCTTCTTACGGATTTTCTTAAACAAGTACAGGTAATGGAAATACAAGGCTTGAAAACCTTTCAATTTTTTGCGTGGTACTGTTTTAAGATTTCCGTTATATTTATATATTTTCTTGCGCTGTGATGGCGGCATTGTACGAATACCGTTACGCTCTGCCGTAATGCGTTCCATTATAGCCGCTTCTGTATATTCCGCGCCGAGTTTATCAAGTCGAATCGGTCTTTTACCAAACGGGGGAATGATAGAGGTGTACTTTATATTTTCGCCCTTACGGTGTACTACATATCCGCGCTGTTTCAGTTCTTTCCAAAAGATTTGCATAGTGTATGACGATTTTATAATCTCGTCAAGTTCCTCTCGTACCTGACCGCGTATTGTCGGCTTGCCCTCGTTCAAGGCTTTCCACTCCGCATAGTGCATACCACGATGCTGTGGTTTCTCTATAACTGACAGACAATGCTCTCTGCATATTTCATCAGAAGTTTTGCGAATGTCTATAAAGTAGTCCTTGAAGCTGCGCCGATACTTTTTACCGTCCTTGAACGAAACGGCATTTATAAGGATATGATTGTGCAAGTGATTATGGTTTATATGCGTTGCAAGCACAACCTCGTACTTATCGGCAAATAGCTTTTCAATCAGTTCAATCCCGCATTGGTGCGCTATTTCAGGTGTTGTTTCAAATTCCTTGAATGACTGTACAAGATGATATGCGACAACTCCGTTTTTGCGCTTACGCTTTCCAAAGCTGTCTTGAGTCTGTATCATTCTATCAAAAGCGTTATCTTTACTGCAATTAAAGGCTCTTACATATTTACATTCTTCTGTTTTATCCTTATTTTCTATGTATTGGATAACACCCTCAATAGCGTCAATATCAGGCTTGACATTAGTTTTTTCAGGATTGGTGATATAGTTCAGACTTGTATCAAGCCGAGATTTGACCGACCATATTTTTGTAATAGCCATCTTACCAACTCCGCACAATATCCATAATATCATCAACCATTTTTACGGCTTCATTTATTTTATTCGTTGTTATATTCCGCTCGGAGTTTGCAACACGGGCAATCTGATTGATGTTGTTTCCGATATGATTTAACTCTGTGAGTATTTTATAGTATTCCTCCGGCGGACGCGGACTGATTTCTTTTCCGGCAATCAGCCTGCGGATATACGGCTCCATTTTCAAGCCTGCATTATCAGCTTGTTTTTTTAGGTGTGCGTGTTCCTTGCTTGATAGTCTTACAGTAACTTTTACTTTATCCATTCCGAAATCACCTCTTTTCTATGCCGATAGGCGCGGGGTTTTAGGGGCGAAGCCACTAACAAGGGGCAATTTGACGGCAAATTGCCTTGCTTGCTCAAACAAAGGCGTAGCCTTTGTGTCAAATTATATGTTTGTGTCAACGACTTCGAGCTTTCCGTCAACCTGTACCGCAAGGCACGATTTTTCTTCTTTATTGTCCGGCGAATGGCAAGAAAAATGTGCAGATGTTATACCTCTGTCGCTGAAGCTTATAATATTACTGTTAAAACACGCGTGAATTATAAAGTCCAACGCCTCCTCCGGAGTATTTGCTTTTACTGTAAAATTTCTTTCTGCCATCATCTCAATTACATAGTTCTTCATTTTCTTCTCCTCCATATCATTTTGTGTATTCTTAATATCAATTCTGACATCACTTTATCCGAATTTGACAGCACCGAACATTGTCTTGATTTTACTGAAATCAACTTATCGCGTTTTGGTTTCGTTTTTGCTGTCGTTTCGGACTGTTTTGATGTCATTACTGACATCAAAATCTTATATATTTACATCGTCATCTTTACCGCATAGGAAATCCCAATCTATATCGGACACGCTGCTTTCATTTTTGATGGCAGTTTCCGTTTTCTTATCGGAATTAAATACTTGTTTCAGTATTTCGCTTGATAATGCGTCGGCAATACATTTCTGTACGGCTTCGCATATTCTGTCAATTAACCGATTTTCACGCTTGACGGTATCGGTTTCCGTATTTTCGCTGTCCTTTTCAAAGTACGCGTTGATAACCTTTGCGATAAAGTCAGTGTATGACTTGTATTCCGTCTTGTCTATGCTCCGCAAATGCGTCCAAGCCTTGCGGTGTTCGGGATTGTATCGGTGAAATCTGACTGTGTACTGATATGTTTCTCTTTTATCCTGCATTTTGCTTTCTCCTCATCTGCATATATGCAAGGTATTCAAAGCCTTTTGCCGTAGCGCATATATCGTCAATGATAATGACGCGCTCTTTGTCATAATCCGCAAAGTTTCGTATAATACAGCCGCCACCGCCTATGATATACAGTTTCATAAGTTCGGAATTGTACTCATATTTCCTCAATGCTGAAAAAATATCCTCTGCGTATTCTACGGCGGTTTTGTAAAGTATTTTCAGATACTTGTCGGATATATCAGCTTTTCCAAACCGTAAAAACTGCTCGACTATGCTATCGTCAATCTTAACGCCGTACATATCCATAACGGTATTCTTTATACGAATAACACACTGATTAACTCCGATTTTTTCCGTCCACGATTTACTCTCAACAGGCTTCTTGTTCTGAATATACAAAATATTCATAGTGCCGTTACCGATGTCGGCAAGGATATTTGTACCCTTAAACTCTTTTATACGCTCTACAATAGCGGGGTAGCCTTGCGGATAGATACTGCAACCGACAAATTCAATGTGAAAATCGTGGTCATTATATCGGAAGTCCACAACTTTGTTTTTCATAAGATAGGCTTTGAAGCTACTGCGCTGTGAGCGTACCCAAGTGAGGGGTAATCCTGTCGCAAGATATACCCTTGTGTTATATACGCCTTCTCTCTGCAATTCACGCGCAACTGCCATAAGGTTGAGTATGTAAAAATCCTCGTCAACAGATTTATCAGCGATAAATTCCTTATGATTTTCACCTATACGGTAATACTTGCCGTTATATTCAAGGATATTACCCTGAAATATAGGCTCGGTATCGTACACGGAAATTCCCGTCGGTGTTACGGTATTTGCGGTTTTGATATTGCCATAGCCTAAATCAGTGCCTATAACCTTGAGTCCGTTTTCAAATTCTTTCATCTGATACCTCCTCGATTTTTTCATAGAAAAAGCCTGCCGATTATATAACCGACAGGCTTTGCCTTGTTATTTGATTTTATCTGCTTATATCAACATTCTTATTCGGCAATTTTATATGGAACATTCTGCAAAAGTCCTTCTGCGACTCTAATTCACAATTTGCTATCAGCATATTAAAATCTCTGTCACTCGGATTTTTTTCTCTCTGTGCCGTTTTGAGTGATGATATATATTCATTACGCAATATGGGCGGGATTGTAATAATCTGATAGCCTTTATTTACAAGAATTAAATTCATTAAAAGCCTTGCACATCTGCCGTTACCGTCTGTGAAGGGGTGAATGTCCACTAATCGTCTGTGCGCGTATGCAGCAAGCATAACAGGGTGTAATTCATCTGACTTATTATTTAATTCCGTTACAAGCTCTGCCATAAGCTGCGGTACTTCCTCCTGTGTAGGAGGAATGTACTCGGTACCTGTAATAAAGACTTGATGCGTCCGATACTGTCCTGCATTGTCTGCATCTATGTTAATATAAAACAGGCGGTGCAATTCCTTTATCATTGCTTCGCCAAATGAAAAGTTATCACTCCTTGCAATTTTAAGCATATAATCATATGCTTTTGCATGTCCTGTTGCTTCGTAGCAGTCTTTTATCGGTTTTCCGCCGACTGTTATTCCGTCCTCCAAAAGCACCTTTGTTTCTGTGATTGTGAGTGTATTGCCCTCAATCGCGTTTGAAGAATATGTCGTGCCGATACGAAAATAATCGTCAAGCTCTTTAACCTCCTCCGGCTTTAACGGACGCTTTGTGTCTATCAGATTTTTGTATTCATCAATGCGGTTTAATAAATTCTGCATATCATAGTCCTTTCCCATTGAATAATGGTAAAATCATATAACTTATATTTTAATTATACCATATTACTGCCATTTTTTCAATATAAAAATCCCTATAATTCAGCTATCTGCTTTAAGCTGTCCCGTATATCCATACCGTCCACCTCGTTACCGACACATACCCAACCGTTACTTTGCTCTCGTGCAAATAATTCAATTCGCGGAATATCACCTATAAGCTGCACAATACGCTCCCGTACAATATCGGGTTTCTTGCTGTGGTATTCTATTGGTGTATCAACAACGCTATGTACGCTCTTTGATACGCGTTTCGGATTTCCTTTCGTTGCAATGATACAAATTTCGGGATTTGCTCTTGTCCAAAATCCCAATCCCCAAAACCATTTTGAGGTCTGTTTCTTACATCTTTTTACCCAACAAAATCCCAACGTCTTATACTTAAATCCCCATTGTTTGATAGCTTCAAGACCGTCAAGCAGACAAGGGAATGTTACCCATAAAAACAGAATACAGTCCTCGTCTGCAATTTCCGAAACGGGTAATGAAAATATGTCCTCCTTGCTCATTGTAGGGTAATGATTTTCCGCGCTTCTGCCTTGACCTTTTTTTGAATACACCTTATACTGCCACGGAGGATCAGCATAAATACATTTGAATTTCATTTGACCACCTCCGTCATCGTTCCATATCATAGGAATGTTGTTTTTGGAGTGTTTCATCAGGCATATCCAGCACCATACCGTCATTACCCTTTTTGTCGATATTCAAAAGCGAATCGAGTTCCGCAAGGCGTTTTTGTTTCTCAGTGAGTTCTGCTTCACGAGGAAATTCCCGCTTGCTGTCTGCCTTTGCAATTTCAAACTGTTTCTTAGTTTCTACAAGTTTTTGTTCGCACTCCGCCTTTAATTTCGGAATGTTTGCAAGAGCATTGTCAACACGCTGAATATTACCGAACACATCATCTCCGAGTGAAATAGTATATGACCTTGAATTTTGAAGCGTCAGCTTATGTTCAAAAGCCTGAAATGACAGTATCATTGTAAAACCTCTGTATTTGCCTATAATAACAGGGTCTGTTGAGGTCATTGTTTTACAGCGTTCTATGAGCGCATTTCCCGCTTTGTCCTTTTCAGCGTAAACAGTTCCGTCAATAGTCATAGGATAAAATTTATCCTCAATTTTAGGATACTGATTAACACACGCAATATCTTTCTCCGCACCTGCAATCTGCTCTGTGAGCCGCTGTATTTGCTGCGGATAAAATTTGATTACCTTATCCTCAAGCTCATATATCTCACTCATAAAACTTGATTTTAATAGTTTCAGCCTTGCTACATCGGTGTCAAGTTCCATCTTTTCCTTAATATGCGGGTTTCCTGTTGCAAGCGCCTTGATTTCCGCGTATGACAGCGCGGTTTCGTCAATATCCTCTGCGCTTCTGACGGGAGATTTGCTTGTCATAATCTGAGATATAAACTTTTGCTTATTCTCTACAAGCTGATAGCTATACGCGTCAAAGGTATCTTTGGTAACATATCTGTATAAATGCACCGTTTTGTTTTCATTTCCCTGACGGATAATACGTCCGGCGCGCTGCTCCAAGTCAGTCGGTCATTTTTTGCGGACAGTTCATACATGCTATCCTTTTCTGTTCTCTG